>OGUL01000305.1_pt1 | contig 62065 bp, 54 predicted proteins | sample 1553651 | NCBI WGS metagenome assembly OGUL01 (sample SAMEA2580048, study PRJEB22360) | human gut metagenome | biome: human gut; feature: human-associated habitat; material: faeces | place: Denmark | collected 2008/2010
TATAACAAATTTTATATTAAGGATTTATTTTTATGATACAAAAGCATATACTTTCTTTTTCCTTTTTTTTATTGTAGTTTTTAACTACTTTTGCCTGTCTTGATTAATTTTAGTAACATTCTAAACTATTATTTGTATAAACCATGAAAAAGAATTTACGTCTTTGCTTTTCTCTTTTATCGTTTTTATTGATGGGAGGAGGTATGCATGCTCAAAATGCGCATAAACCTTTTGATGTTGATTTATGGCAAGGAGGAATGCCTAATACTAACGGTAGGGACAGTGCGCCTTTTGACGAATCGAAAGGCAATTTTAAACCGTCGATTCGTGTATTTCTTCCTGCTCCGGAATTATCTACCGGTCGTGTGATTGTAGTTTGTCCGGGTGGGGGATACAGTGGTCTTGCATATCATCATGAAGGTTACGATTGGGCACCTTATTTTAATAAGCAAGGTATCGCTTTAGTAGTTTTGAAATACCGTATGCCGAAAGGCGGATATAAAGAAGTACCTTTTTCTGATGCTGAGGAAGCTTTAAGGGTAGTAAGGGATAGTGCTGACATCTGGAATATAAATCCGAATGATGTTGGTATAATGGGATTTTCTGCCGGTGGACATCTTGCTTCCACTATAGCAACGCATTCTGCGTTTGACGTACGTCCTAATTTCCAGATTTTATTTTATCCGGTTATTACGATGGATAAAAAGTATACCCATATGGGCTCGCATAATAACCTTTTAGGAAGCGATGCTTCTGCTGAGCTGGAAGAACGATATTCTAATGAAAAACAGGTAACAAAGGATACGCCACGGGCATTTATTGTATATAGTGATGATGATAAGTCAGTGCCTCCGGCAAACGGAGTGAATTATTATTTGGCTTTGAATGCGAACGGTGTGCCAACTACATTGCATGTATATCCTTCCGGTGGTCATGGATGGGGAATACGAGAGAGTTTTCTATACAAAAATTTAATGTTGGATGAACTTTCTGCTTGGCTGAATACTTTCAAGTCTGAGTATAAGACTGTAAAATAATTAAATAAATGCACAATTATGATACAAATAATGAAGTTGAACGGAACGGATAAGCAATTGTATAAGCTTGTAGCCCCGTTGGTTATGGATCCGGAAGTACTGAAAATGAATAATAATTATCCTTTTAAAACAACGGATAAGTTTGTCTGGTTTGTTGCTGTAAGCGGGAAAAAAGTGGTTGGTTTTATTCCGATAGAACAAAGAGGAAATGTTGCTATAATCAATAATTATTATATAGATAAAGACCAGGAAGAGGCTTTTTCTTTTTTACTTATCGATGTGGTTTCTGCTTTTGCCGGTGAAAAGTCCCTTGCGGCTGTTGTTCAGACCGAGCACCAAGAGACGTTTGAGAAACAGGGATTCACTGTTGAGAAAGTTTGGAAACGCTATGTAAAGATGTGGAGGGATGAATGAAAAAGGAAATTGTTACTAAAAATGTGTATGACTTGGCGCAAGAGCGTTTGCGTATGATTTTTAATGAATTCGATAATGTGTATATTTCTTTTTCGGGAGGAAAGGATAGCGGTGTACTTTTGAATTTATGTATTGACTATATAAGGCGTAATAATTTGAATATACGCTTAGGTGTGTTTCATATGGATTATGAGATACAGTATAAGATGACTATCGACTATGTAGACCGCATGCTTGAAGCCAATAAGGATATTCTTGATGTGTATCGTGTGTGCGTTCCTTTCCGTGTGGCAACTTGTACCTCCATGTACCAATCTTTTTGGCGTCCATGGGAGAAGGGAAAGAAAAATCTTTGGGTACGTCCTATGCCCAAAGATGCTATGACTGAAGAACATTTTCCTTTTTATAATGCTCAAATGTGGGATTATGAATTTCAGATGCGTTTTGCCAAATGGATACACGATAAGAAAGACGCAGTACGTACTTGCTGTCTTATCGGCATACGAACTCAGGAAAGTTTTAACCGTTGGAGGTGTATTTATCTGAATCGTAAATATCAGATGTACCATACCTATCGATGGACTTCAAAGGTGGCAAATGATGTTTATAATGCTTATCCCATTTTTGATTGGAAAACGACGGATGTATGGACAGCTAATGGCAAATTCCGTTGGGATTACAATATATTGTATGATCTGTATTACAGGGCGGGCGTAAATTTGGAACGTCAGCGTGTAGCGAGCCCTTTTATTGGGGAGGCCATCGAAAGTTTATCTCTTTACCGGGCTATCGATCCTAATACTTGGGGGAAGATGGTAGGACGTGTAAATGGAGTTAACTTTACAGGTATGTATGGTGGAACGCATGCTATGGGCTGGCAATCTATTAAATTGCCTGAAGGATACACTTGGAGAGAGTTCATGTATTTCCTGTTATCTACATTACCGGAACGTGCGCGGAAAGGATATCTTAGAAAATTGTCTGTCAGTGTTAACTTCTGGCGGACGAAAGGCGGTTGTTTAAATGATAATACAATACAGAAACTGATTGCTGCAAAGGTACCTATAATTGTGATGGATAATAGCAATTATAAAACATCGAAGAAGCCTGTGCGTATGGAGTATCAGGATGATATCAATATTGCTGAATTTAAAGAAATACCGACTTATAAGCGTATGTGCATTTGTATTCTTAAAAATGATCATGCGTGCAAGTATATGGGATTTTCGCCGACGAAGGAAGAGATAAGTAAGAGGAGTCAAATAATGGAACAATATAAAAATATTCTGCAATGAGTAATAAAAAGAGTCCGGTGTACGATGTGAAGGCTGTACCTGTAGAGAAGGTGGTGGCCAATGATTATAATCCAAATATAGTTGCTCCTCCTGAAATGAAATTGTTGGAGTTGTCAATTTGGGAAGATGGATTTACGATGCCTTGCGTGTGCTATTATGATAAGGAGAAAGATTTGTATATCTTGGTGGACGGTTTTCACCGGTATTCGGTATTGAAAACTTCCAAGCGTATTTATCAGCGTGAAAATGGCTTATTGCCAATTGTAGTTATTGATAAAGATTTGTCCAACCGAATGAGCTCCACTATCCGTCACAACCGTGCGCGTGGAACCCACAACATTGAATTGATGTGCCATATTGTTGCTGAATTAGATAAGGCCGGTATGTCCGATCAATGGATAATGAAGAATATAGGGATGGATAGGGATGAATTGTTGCGTCTGAAACAGATTTCGGGATTAGCGGATTTATTTGCGAATCGCGAATTTAGTATTCCGGAAAAGGAATCGCCAGTTGATGCCAAGGCAACTACGGTTGTGTAGGATTTCGTATAAATAATAGTTTGAGCGGAGCCCTGTATTGTCAAAAATGCGGGGCTTTGTTTTGAATAATGAAATTTGATATTGTTTTTTTTATCTGTGTGCTGCTTTTTATCATTGAATTCTGTTTTTTGTTCGTAATTAGCGCATCACTTTCTCGTTTTTCCTCGATGAAAGAACAAGAACAGGTTTTAAAGTTCAACGGAATATTCGATATTTGTAATACATAAATATTAGTAACATAAAGAAACACGAATGTCCTAAACAAGTGTACTGTTTTGAGTGTTATGGGCATATTGATTATAGACAACCAGTTAATAGTTATATAGAGGCCCGACAGAGGTTTTGTATTCTGATCGGCAAAAGTATGAGACAGTCGTTTGATGCTGTTTTGTTTTAGATGCAGATTCCGCAGGCTATATGGATTTTGATAGAAAAATTAATATAGTCTGTGGATTTTGTTGTTTATACCACACATATGTAATATAATAATATCGGATAAAATTTACACACGAATTGGAGAGGGTATGAAAAAAAAGAGGAAGAGAGTTGCATCACTACACCTCTCTTCCTACATCACTGAATAGAGAATTACGGAGAATTATAATTGTTCAATAATATTTTTTTGTTCTTCCATGAACGTGATACGCTGTACTTCTCCGCTTTCGGAGATAAGGGTTGAATGTCGTTTTAGCGATTGTATCCAGTTTTTTTGCAAAGTACATATTTGTGAATTTTGCGAGTCCATTGAGTTGATTGAATATACTCTAAATAGACTGATTTGGAAATCTCCTTTTTCAATGTAAGTATATGTTGCTTCAAAATTGATATTCGACAGATAGATGGCTACCTTATTGCCGTTGCTAAACTCACCTTTTACCGACATTTGCTCAAATTCGTGAAGCAGTGAGAGAAGCTCGTTCTTTAATTCTTTTACATCGTCTGCAGAAATCAAATTTAGCCCGGCAAAGTATCTTATTTCTTTTATAAAAGAAGAAAATATGTTGCTATCCCATATGAAACAAGTCTTTTTACACTGTTTTACTGTTTCATTCAACTTCTTGTGTACGGTTACCACTTTTTCCGGAACTTGCATTTCGGCCAAGGAATGGGGCGTTTTTATTTTCCCGTTTTGATATACCCATCGGCATAAGCGGAACTTGGACAGATGTTCATATGAAGAATAAAGAGTGAAAGGAATAACATTAGCGGCCGTATATATGTTGGTACTGTCATCGTTTTTTACATAATTGAAAATTCTCAGATAGCGTTCCAGTATTTCGTAATAACTATCTATCGGATCCGGTGAATTCTGTAGATTCAAATCGAATGTTGCCCGGTTGGATAAATGGTTACCTACTATCTGGTCAATGGATATGCCTAATTTATGAGAAATCAATGCTACTTCGTCAAAAGTGAAGGCGACTTCTCCGCGAAGCCTGCGATATACGGCTTCTTTTCCCATACATAGTGTGTTGGTCAAGAAATTGGCAAGTGTTTCTTTGGGAGCGATACGCTCTCTCATTTCATTGATGAGTTCCGTTACTATACTGTTCTTCATGTGTTCCTTTCTTATTCGTTATATTACGTTTGTAGTATAAAATATAGAGTGATCTATTATTTTATGCAAATATAAAGCTTCCTATTAAGAATTTAGTACGGTATGCAATGTAATGGAGTAGTGATTTATTTCTGATTCAGTGGTTTATGGAAATGTTATTTGTTGAAAATGAAATAAATCCGATAGGTATATTTGAAGTTTTCGTTTTCTGCAAATACACATACCGGACCTTTTAAAAATCATTGATTTACTGTATATTATAATGTGTCGATAATCTCTCTTTGTTCTTTGAAAAATTGTATGCGTTGCATTTCTCCACTTTCAGAAATCAGGGTAGAGAACTTTTTCAACGACTGAATCCATTCTTTCAGACTTTTGTGCATTTCCACATCCTGGGATGTGATGGAATTGATAGCATAAATTCTGATCATGCTCAATTGGAGATTACTGCTTTCAATATAGCTGTATGTTGTCTCAAAATTAATATTAGAGATGTATATATTGACTTTATTTCCACTATCGAATTTACCTTTTCTGGCCAATGATTCCAATTCGTTCAGTAGGAGTAGCAGATCTTCTTTGATTTTTTGTTTGTCTTCATCGGTTAAAAGATGGATACTTGAGAAATACTCCACATCGTTCACCATATGTGCAAAAATACGGTTATCCCATATATAGCTTGTGGTATGGATGTGCTCTGCGGCATTCACGAATTCTTTTTGAATATCTTGAAGTTTGGCAGGAATTTCCAGTTCATCAAAATGTTTGCATTTAATGTTCTCGTTCTGATACATCCATTTGAATAAACGGAATTTTGATAATATGTCATGTTTCAGATATAATGTTTGAGGAAGCATGTTAGAAGATGTAGCCAGTTCGGATGTCACGTCGTCTCCCATGTTTTTCAATAAACCGATGTATTTGTTGATAATCTCGTAATATGTTTCGAATGGATCGTCATGGTGTACTACATTCATGTCGAATACTGCATTGTCTTTGAAACTGATACCTACTATCTTATCGAGTGATACTCCCAATTTTCTGGAGATAATTGCGGCTTCTGTCAATGTGAATGGTACTTCTCCGCGCAATCGCCGGTATACTGCTTCTCTTCCGATGAACAAAATATCTATTAGCACGTTTGCTAAATTGCTGTTTGCCGGTATTTTCTCTTTAATGGCTTCTATGAGACCTGTATTTAATTCGTTTGTTATCATAATCATGTCCTTTTTCTTATATAAACAAATAAAAGAGGGGGGATGTTTCTGAAATCGCAACTATTTTCATTTTCAAGATTGCTTAAAGGTGGATATTTACTTGTTTAGGGAGGTGATTTTCATTTAGTGTGCCAAGTGAAAGTAAGGAATAAATTTGGAGCCATAATCTTATCTGCAATAGTTTTGATTACGTGTGAAATGCTACCGGATTATTCATTAAAAATAATATGTATATATATTTGCATAATTTAGGTAAATCGCATACTTTTGTCAGAATATAAAGCGGAACTTAATAATATATGAAAAGAATATTGGTTAGTGGAGGTGCCGGGTTCATCGGATCACATCTTTGTACTCGGTTAATTAATGAAGGGCACGACGTTATTTGCCTGGACAATCTTTTTACCGGATCTAAGAATAATATCCTGCATCTGATGAATAATCATCATTTTGAATTTGTTCGTCACGACATAACCCTTCCTTATTATGCGGAGGTTGATGAGATTTATAATTTGGCTTGTCCTGCGTCTCCCATACACTATCAGCACGATGCCATTCAGACGATGAAAACATCTGTGATGGGGGCTATGAATATGCTGGGATTGGCAATGAGGGTGAATGCCAAGATTATGCAAGCCTCTACCAGTGAGGTGTACGGTGATCCGATAGTACATCCGCAGCCGGAAACTTATTGGGGAAATGTGAATCCTATCGGATTCCGTTCTTGCTATGATGAAGGAAAACGATGTGCAGAAACTCTCTTCATGGACTATCACCGCCAGAATAATGTTCGCATAAAGATCATCCGTATCTTCAATACATACGGGCCGCATATGCTTCCTAATGACGGACGTGTTGTTTCCAATTTCGTTGTGCAGGCTTTACAAAACAATGATCTTACTATTTATGGTTCGGGTGAACAGTCACGAAGTTTTCAATATGTAGACGATTTGATTGAAGGGATGATCCGGATGATGGATACGGATGATGACTTTACCGGACCGATAAATCTTGGAAACCCTAATGAATTTTCTATCCTTGAACTGGCGGAGAAGGTAATCGCAATGTCCGGTTCGAAATCTAAGATTGTATTTAAGCCTTTGCCGCACGATGATCCCAAACAACGTCAGCCGGATATAACTTTGGCTAAAGAGAAACTCGGTTGGGCTCCTACGATAGAACTTGATGAGGGGCTTAGGCATATGATCGAGTATTTTAAAGATTATAAAATATAAAACCAGATAAAGCATATAAAGATGAACATGGAAATAAACCCTTCAGAATATAAAATTCTCATTGTGGATGATGTAATGTCGAATGTATTGTTGCTGAAGGTGCTTCTTACCAATGAGAAGTTTCAGATTGCCACAGCCAGTAATGGCCGCCAGGCGATAGATCAGGTAGAAAAGGAAAAACCCGACCTTGTTTTATTGGATGTGATGATGCCTGATATGAGCGGGTTTGAGGTTTCTCAGCAACTGAAAGCCAATCCGGAAACTTCGGAGATTCCTATCATCTTTCTGACTGCCTTGAACAGTACAGCCGATATTGTGAAAGGCTTTCAAGTAGGAGGCAATGATTTTATCTCGAAGCCTTTTAACAAGGAAGAGCTTATCATTCGTGTTACTCACCAGATTTCGCTGATTGCTGCCAAACGAATCATTGTGGCACAAACCGAAGAGTTGCGGAAAACAATCACTGGGCGTGACAAGCTTTATTCGGTGATAGCTCATGATCTCCGCTCGCCGATGGGATCTATTAAGATGGTATTGAATATGCTTATACTTAATCTGCCGAGCGAAAGCATCGGAGAAGAGATGTATGAGTTGCTCACAATGGCCAATCAGACAACAGAAGATGTGTTTTCTTTGCTCGACAATTTGCTGAAATGGACTAAGAGTCAGATCGGTAAGTTGAAGGTGGTTTATCAAGACGTAGATATGGTGGAGGTTACGGAAGGGGTAATCGAAATTTTCTCTATGGTAGCAGGACTGAAGAAAATAGGAATTCGTCTGGAAGCTCCCGAACGTTTGGGAGTGTATGCTGATATTGATATGATTAAAACCGTCATCCGTAATTTGATCAGTAATGCCATTAAGTTCAGTAACGAAGGGACGGAGATATTGGTGATTGTCCAGGAACAAGATGATATGGCTGTGGTTAGTGTGAAGGATAGCGGTTGTGGTATCGACGAAGAGAACCAGAAGAAATTATTGCATACAGATACTCATTTCAGTACATTCGGAACCAATAATGAAGAGGGGTCCGGACTGGGGTTGCTTCTTTGCCAGGATTTCGTGATAAAGAATGGAGGTAAGTTGTGGTTTACGTCTGTAAAAGGCGAGGGGTCTACATTCAGTTTTTCTATTCCGTTGAAGAAGTAATAAAAGGATTTACACCTTATTAATATATGGATAAATACCCCGAAGTGTGCATTAAGCGTGCTTCGGGATTATTTTTATATAATGCATTTGTATGAAACGCAGGCTTTGTTATCTGATATTGTGGATATTTATGGTGGCTTTGGGGTTGGGCTCACGTTCGTTTGGTAGCCATTTGCCCACTTTTGTGGCGGAGTATGCAGGAGATACCCTTTGGGCTGCGATGGTTTATTTTGGCATTGGCTTTCTGTTTCCTTCCGTCCGTTTATTACGGAAAGCATTGGCTGCTTTGCTGTTTTCTTATTGTATTGAGATAAGCCAGCTCTATCAGGCCGGTTGGATAAATGCCATCAGAGGGACTACTTTGGGAGCATTGGTTCTGGGGCATGGTTTCCTTTGGTCGGATATGGTCTGCTATACGGTGGGTGTCGGTTTGGCTGTGTTGATAGATTTTTATACTTTTGCGCCTGGTTTTAACGCACGGAGAAAATAAGAAATTATGGATATCTTTTGGAGTACGATTGCAGGGTATAATTCTTCTACCTGGTTCTTGCAGTTAATTATTGTCATTGCCGGTATTTTCCTGACAGGATTACTGTTGAAGAAACCGACGCCCCGGGTGAAACTTGCAATGAAACTTTATCTTCTGTTTCTATATCTGTGGATTGCAGTAGTATATTATTATATTTATTGTGCAGAGCGTAGTTATAACGGTACAATGGCTCTTTTTTGGGGAACGATGGCCGTTATATGGATATGGGATACGGTAACAGGCTATACCACGCTGGAGCGTAGTCGGAAGTATGATGTTTTAGCTTATATCCTGTTGGCCATGCCTTTCGTTTATCCGTTGCTTTCGTTGGTGCGCGGACTGACTTTTCCGGGTATTACCTCTCCTGTGATGCCTTGTTCGGTGGTAGTATTTACTATCGGACTTCTGTTGCTGTTTGCCCGTAAAGTGAATATGTTTCTGGTGCTGTTTCTCTGTCATTGGTCACTTATCGGATTGTCTAAAACGTATTTTTTTCATATTCCGGAAGATTTTCTGTTGGCCAGTGCTTCCGTGCCTGCATTATATCTATTCTTCAAGGAATATTTTCTTAATAATCTGCACAAGGATACCGAACCTAAGGCAAAATTGATCAACCTGTTGCTTGTCTCTGTCTGCATTGCGCTGGGAGTGTTGTTGACTGTGACCATGTTTTTGGAACTGACTCCACTGGAGAAATAAACCTTTTTTTGTCAAGAGCAGATTTACGTATTCTTAACTGAAAAGGAAACTTTTCTTACTGAATGTTCTGTTACATCTCCACATGTCGGTATTTGCACTGCAACAAATAATGAAATGCATCGCAACATTACTTGGTATTCATCGTGACATGCCGTGTTATTTTCCATAAGTACCGTTCTGAAGTGTCGTAAGCATGCTGTTGAGAGACTTTGTGAACCGGGAGAAAATAAAAAAGGAGAAAACTTCTGCTTTCTCCTTTTTGTGTAGTCTAACTGAAACTACTTTATGATTACAGCTACAAATATAGCCTTTTCCCCGGTCGAAGCCAAGCAAAAGATCATTTCTTTTTGAAGAATCGTGTTGTTTCGGTGCAGTCTCTTTATTTTATCTCGTAAAAAGAGCGTAATGCATATCGAATGACTTTGCCCGGTATCCATCCTTTGAATCGTGCAAATACTACTTGCGTCCACGGCCCGGTCAATGTACGAAAAGGCGGGTTCTTTTTTTCTATTAATTTGCAGATAGCTGCTGCCAGTTTCGATGGCGGACATCCGTTTGTTTCGGCTTCTTCTATGATTTTTAAAGTCCGCTTGAAGCGTTTTCCATAATCAGGGCATGCCAATGTAGCAGGAGAGATGTTCCGGCTGGCTGTAAATCCGGTATTGAAATCTCCGGGTTCCACTACGCATACTTTGATGCCGAATGGATATACCTCCATAGACAATGCTTCGCTATATCCTTCTATGGCGAATTTTGATGCCGAATAGAAACCCTGATAGGGTACGGCTATCCTTCCGGCAATAGAACTGATATTGATAATTTTCCCCTGCCGTTGTTTTCGCATAATGGGTAACACTGCTCTACACATGCGTACCATACCCATGAAGTTTGTATCCATCTGCGAAGAGATCTCTTCATCGGTAGCCATTTCCAGTGCACCGCCAATTCCCATACCGGCATTATTTATCAATACGTCGATATGTCCCTGTTCATCCATGATACGGTTCACTGCACTGCGAACAGAATTTTCATCGGTAACGTCTGCTATAAGCATTCTTATCTGTCCGATATTTCCGTTGGCTATTCTCCGGCTTGTACCATAAACTACGTATCCTTTTCCGGCAAGTGCTTGTGCCGTTACCTTTCCGAAGCCCGAAGAAGCGCCGGTGATGAGTATTACTTGTGTTCTTTCCATGAATTAATCTGATTTTCCAGAGAGCAAAGATAAGGATATTCTACACAAGTGGGCGGATATATTTAAGCTTTTAGAGGGATACTTCGTAAGAGTTTCTTTCGGTATACCCATACTGCAAGTGCGAAGTAGACAGCTGTCTGTATCCATAATGTGATGTATTCCGGTCGGATATCCGCCATGTCGCCTCCCATTGAGTTCAGTTTCACAAAAGCGAGTGTGCCCGGAGCGGCCGGTAAGATGTAATGTGCTGCCCGCCAATACCAGGGCATCAGTTCCATCGGATAGGATACACCGGAGAGGAAAATTAAGCCTACCGAAAAGAAGGCGATCATTAACAAGGGAGCTTCCGAATCGGTGAAATACCATGAAGCGGCCAGCCCGAAAAAACTGGTTGCTAACAGATAGGGGATAAGCATGATAAGGATATCCCTGCCGCTGCCGATATTCGGGATGCTGAAAAAATGTGGTAACAAGCCTAATAGAAAAAAGGCAAAGACGGCATACAGGCTGCAATAAACAAACGTTTTTCCGGCAACGATGCGTGTTGCCGTTCCCCAACTGTGACCGAAAGGAAGATAGGCACGGACACCTTTGTTCTGGTATTCGTCTCCCGTCACCATGCCGATAACCATTAGCAGCGTTTGGAAGATGATGACCATCATTACTGCCGGAATAAGGTAAGAGCCATATCCTTCGGTGTAGTTGTATAGTGCCGTACCGGATACATTGACAGGCTTTGCCAGAGCTACCGCTATCAATCCTTGCGGAGGAAGGAATACGGTACCGTCCGGACGATAGGCATCGTTTATGGCAAGCATGACTCTTGATGACGCTTCCTGCAAAGCTTCGAAATAGAGAAAAGCGTCTGTTGTGGCGTATAAGGAGAATACAGCTTCCTCTCCTTGAAAAACGCGGTCTTCAAAGTTATGTGGGAGGTAGAGTATTCCTTGTACTTTTCCTTGTTTCATCCATTCTTGCGCTTCGTGATAGTCCATGGCTTGGGCATAGATTTCTACTTGTGGAGTGGCACTCAGCCAACGGATATATTGCCGGCTGAGACTGCTGTGAGAGTTATCTACTACGGCGACAGGGGCTTTGGTTACGATGTTGGGCGCATACATATAGTTGTAAAGCAGTCCGTACACGAAAATACCCCCCATCAACACCAGCAATACGGCATAGCTGGTGCTGATAGCGCGGAATTCGCGTGTAATAATGAATGCTATTTGTGAGAGTTTATTGGATGTTTTCATATTTATGACTGATTATAGCTCGTTTCAAATGGGGAATCATTGCCAATGCCAACAGGGGGAAGACGCAGAGGATCACTGCCGAAGGCCATAGATAGACAAAACCGCCTCCGGAATAGAGCATGGTTTGTGTGATCTCTGTGAAGTGTCGTACCGGAAAGAGATATGACGCGTCGCGTACCAACGGATACATATTGGGCACAGGGAAGGTGACACCGGACAGGGTTGCCCCTAATGAACCTACCATAGACACAATGCTGATAATGAGTGCTACGGCCGGGAAAAGGGAAAAGATGAAAAGTGCCAATGCCTGTGTGGCGATGACAAAGAGAACGGTCATTGCATTCATCAACAGCCAACTGCCATGAAAAGGGATATGCAGCATGCCGAACATGACGTAATTGCCGAGCAGGGCAATAAGGCTGAAAATAACAGTATAAGGCAGGAGCTTGCCTGCTATGGCGGTAACCATATTCCCGCCGGCAGTTTCCAGCCAGTTGTCTCCTGTGCGGAATTTAATTTCGCTACCTACGGAATAGACTGTAACGAGTAGTATCAGTACCTGAAACAGCACAAAAAAGAAAGGCTGGCTCAGGTAAACCGAGTAGTCCAGCGAGGGATTGTAAATCGGATGATCACTGGCCTGTACAGGCAAAAGGAATGTCTCTATCTGCTGTTCGCTTACTCCTAATGCCACTGCCTGCATGGCTATGGGCGATAAAGCGACCGGTGCCAGTGAAGTTTCGAAAGCTGCCATCAGTTCGCCGCCTACCGAGAGTAGTGCATAGTGATAATAGTAGGAGAGAGTGGCATCTTTACCTGTTATGGCATCCTGTTCAAAGCGGGGAGGGATGGAGAGGTATCCGTATATCTCTTTACGTTGTACAGCTTCCCGGGCGGCAGCTTCGTTGACAAAATGACGGGTTACTTTAAAAGTAGGAACGGCAGACAGATTTCTCACTATGGTTCGTGAAGTCGCCGTATTATCTTGGTCTACAATGCCGATGGGGATATTCTCCATTTGCCCGTTTCCGAAGATGGTGGCCATGAAGAAGAGGGTGAACAACGGAAGTACGATGCAAGTACCGAAGTAAAGGCGTCGTGAAGTCATCCGCGTCCACTCACGAAGCAGAACGGCAGTTAGCCGGGAGTGGGAAGCAGGAAGTCGGAAATCGTTTGTCATACCGGTCCTCCTTATTCCAATGTTAATAATACCGACATTCCCGGGCGCAATCCGTCTATTGTCTGGGTAGGGCGGGCGTGTATTTCGAAAGTTTGCAGGTCATAGCTGCCTGTCTGCTTGGTCGATTTCCAGGTGGCGAAGCTGCCCAACGGGCTGATGTAATATACCTCAAACTCTACATTTTTCCGGGCGATTGCCGGAACATCGGCTACGAACTTTCCATCGATACGGAAGTTCGGCATCAAATCCTCGCGGACGTTCAATACGGCATGTACGTCGCTCATCACTACCAGATTCATGATCGGCGTTCCCGGAGCTACCAGTTCGCCACGTTTGGGAAAGATGGTAGCTATCTGCCCGTCTTCCGGTGCTGTGAGCCGTGCGTCCATTAATAGGGAGGTAACTTCGTCTACTGTGCTTCGTGCCGCATTTACCAAGCTTCGTGCCGATGCTTTATCTTCGCTCTGTGCACCATCTACGGCCATCTGATACTGTTCGTAGGCAGCGCGCTCGGCGGCAACGGCGGCTTTGTACATTGCTTCTACTTCATCTTTTCGTTGTGAAGTAACCACACTGTCTTTATATAGGGTAAGTATCCGGTCGTAGGTCGTTTTGGCCAGCGTCAGGTCACTCTTTGTTTTATTCCAGAGTTGCTGTGCCGTGGCAATGATCTGTCGGCGGGTTCCTGCGTCTATCTTTTTGTTTTGTTGCACTGCTACCTGCTCCAAAGCGTCTACTTGGCGGTATTTGGCTTCTATCGTAGGGCTGTTTATTACCACAAGAGTATCGCCCTGTTTCACCCAGTCGCCTTCGCGCACCAGGAATGTGTCGATACGTCCCGGTAACTTTCCACTGATACGTATTTCTGTTGTTTCCACTTGACCTTGCAGTACAAGCGGTTGTTTACGCATCAGTATCATGCCAATGGCCGTGAACAGCAGGACAGCTACGAGAACAATAATAAAAGCGATGCTCAGGCTTTTTCTGTTTGAGTGTTCTCCGTTTTCTTTAGGGGGGAAAGCAGAAGGAGTCATCTCCTTTTTAGTATCTTCTGTATTCATATTTTCAGGATGGGTTATATTGTTTTTATTCATATGGATTATTTTTATTTCATATCTTCCGGAAGCGGAAGGGAAGTTGGAATAGTAGAGGCATAGCGGCTGAATTGTTCCGGCGTTCCGCACAGCGCCAACAGGTTCATTAGTGCTACATCATATTCGTAATAGGCGGCAAGTCTTGCCACTTTCACTTTAGATAACATTGTTTCTGCATCGATCACTTCGGTAGAAGTAGCCATTCCTTCCGTAAATGCTTTTTTACGCATCCGTACCAGTTCCTCACTCAGTTCGATGGTAGTATTCAAGGCCCGTACATTATCTTGGGCCTGTTGCATCTGGCTGTATAGTTTGTCTACTCCTATGGCAAGGTCGTCTTTGGCCTTTGCCTGTCCCAATGCCAATGTCTGGCTTGTCAGTTTCGACTGCCGGATTCGTTTTTCACGTTCCAGTCCGTCGAAGAGATTCCATGTGAAACCGACTCCTACCATCGTACGGGGCAGGAGATTACTCTGAATCCCGTGCGAGTATAATGTCTGTTTGCCGAAAAGGGCGATATTGGGCATATATCCGCTTCGGTCGATCTTCACTTGTTGTTTCGCTATATGCTCCTGAAGATTTAGCTGGTTGACGAGATAGTTACTGGTGTTTACTGCAAGTATGAATTCCATTTTGGGTGGAAGTGAGTCGTTGATGAACAGGGGAGAAGAAGGTGCGATGTTACCGTTTTCTCCTTCCATGTTGAGCAGTGTTTTCAAAGTGTTCTGCACTACGGTTTCTTCTTTTCGTGCGGCTTCCAGTTCCCGCTTTGCTTCATCCATATTGACTTGTGCGAAGAGTCGTGCCGCCTTGTCGATCATTCCGGTGGCTTCTAATTTTAGGGCATTCTCATAATGTTTAGTTAACCCGTTGTACGTCTCTTCGCGTACGGCAACGACTTGTTGCGCCAATCTTAGTCCATAATAACTTTCGGCGAGCAGTGTACGTTGGGCGGCATCCACCTGTCCGCGAGTTTCGCGTGCCAAGTCTACCATTGTATTACCGATCTTACTGGCATGAAACCGTTTTCCACCGGCAAAGAGAACCCATTCGGCAGTAACATCGACCGTTGTCAGGTTACGCGGAGCCAAAGGGAAGATTAGCGTATTGGCTCCTATCTGATCGAGAATGCCACTGATGATCTGATCATCAGGAATGATGCTGTGCACAAAATCTTTTGCCGGATCTGTAAATTGTGATAGCGGTTGTTTGACCTCTATCTTTTCCGACATATGTACAAATGCCCCGGTAGATTGTACGCTCGGATACCAGAAAGCATTCAGCTTTCCTTTCTCGCTTTTAGCTATTTCCACTCCTTTATCTGCAATCTTTAAACTTTGGTTGCCGGTATGCAACAACTCCAGTGCTTCTTCGAAACTAAGAGACTGCTTTCTCTCCGGGATGGCCTTTTGGATAGTGTTGTAAGCACCCTGCGCCATCATTACCGGCATAGATAAACCAGTTAATATAATAAAGAGGATTCGTTGGTTTAGGTTCATATCATTATTCGTTTATTCCATTTGTTTATTTCGTGAAGATTCTAACAGATAAGGAAGAGGATTGTTCGCAAAAAAGAAGACTCCATCTATCGGTCTCATAGAAAGTGATTTAATCCACGGTCTTATATGTAGAGATTTATTTCTGACTTTTTTCTTTTATTTTTTTCCGTCTATGTATTGCTTTTTACAAAACAATGTTTACCTTTGTCACCGTTTTAAGAATGATAATTAAAACATATTGCGGCAGTAGCTCAGTTGGTAGAGCATCAGCTTCCCAAGCTGAGGGTCACGAGTTCGAGTCTCGCTTGCCGCTCCAAAAAGCAATAAGCCATAGATCGTATCTGATTTATGGCTTTTATTATATCTACAACAATCATGAACAAAGAGTTGAAAGAACGGCTTATCCTATTGGCGGAACGTTATGAAACGCCTGCTTTTATCGTAGAAGACCCCATCCAGATACCACATCGTTATCACTCTCAGACAGATGTTGAGATTTCAGCACTTGTCACCTCTTGGATAGCTACCGGAAATCGGAAAGCGATTATTAGAAGTGCCGACCGGATAGATTGTGCAATCTTTAAGAATGCCCCTTATCAATATATAATGAGTAAGGAATGGAGAATGTATGCCGGACAGAAAGGAAGTTTCTATCGTTACTATTCTTTCGATGACTTTTATCTGTTGTGCGATACACTGTATACTGTTTACTCACGAAAGCCGACATTGGAAGACTACCTTTATGAATCGTTTGATACACTTTCTCCTTTACAGAGATTACAGTCTGTTTTCGGACATATCAATGGTATGCCCGAGATGTCCAGTACTTCCGAAGCTAAAAAGATGTGCATGTTCCTGCGGTGGATGATCCGTCGGGATTCTTGCGTCGACTTTGGTCTTTGGCAAAGGTTTCATCCCCGTGAACTGATTGTTCCGCTTGATACACATGTTCATCGTATAGCGATGGATTTAGGATTGACTCAGAAACGCAAATGCATCCGGACGGCTTGTGATATTACTAATATTTTGGCACAAATCTGGCCCGATGATCCCGTAAAAGGAGATTTTGCTTTGTTCGGTTTCGGGATAAACGAATCTGTAAAGTGATAGAAGTACGGTTATATAATAGTTTTTCACTGACAAAAATAATGCAGAACAATAGGTAGAGTTCTGTCTATTTCGTATTTTTGCACCCTGTTTTAACGAATCAAGAAAACTTTAAATAAAAATATAATGGCAAAAGAACTGAAAGACCTTACCAAACGCAGCGAGAATTATTCGCAGTGGTACAATGATTTGGTGGTAAAAGCGGATTTGGCAGAGCAGTCTGCTGTGCGCGGATGTATGGTGATTAAGCCTTACGGATACGCTATTTGGGAAAAAATGCAACGTCAGCTGGATGATATGTTTAAAGAGACCGGTCATGTGAATGCTTATTTCCCGTTGTTGATCCCGAAATCTTTCCTTAGCCGCGAAGCTGAACATGTGGAAGGCTTTGCCAAAGAGTGTGCGGTGGTTACTCACTATCGTCTGAAAAATGCGGAGGATGGATCGGGCGTTGTGGTTGATCCGGCTGCTAAGCTTGAAGAAGAGCTGATTATCCGTCCTACTTCGGAAACAATCATCTGGAATACTTATAAGAACTGGATACAGTCTTATCGCGATCTGCCTATCTTGTGCAACCAGTGGGCAAACGTATTCCGTTGGGAAATGCGTACGCGTCTTTTCCTTCGCACGGCTGAATTCTTATGGCAGGAGGGGCATACGGCACATGCCACTCGTGAAGAAGCCGAAGAGGAAGCAGTAAGAATGTTGAATGTATATGCCGACTTCGCCGAGAAGTACATGGCGGTTCCTGTTGTGAAAGGTGTGAAATCGGCTAACGAGCGTTTTGCCGGTGCACTCGATACATATACCATCGAAGCGATGATGCAGGATGGAAAAGCTTTGCAGAGCGGTACCTCTCACTTCTTAGGACAAAACTTTGCCAAAGCATTCGATGTGCAGTTTGTTAATAAAGAGAATAAATTGGAATATGTTTGGGCTACTTCATGGGGTGTTTCCACTCGATTGATGGGTGCGCTTATCATGACTCATTCTGACGACAACGGATTAGTGTTACCTCCACATTTGGCACCTATACAGGTAGTTATTGTTCCTATCTATAAGAATGAAGAACAACTGAAACAGATTGATGCTAAGGTGGCAGGTATTGTTGCTACATTGAAATCATTGGGCATTTCGGTGAAATATGACAATGCCGACAATAAGCGTCCGGGCTTCAAGTTTGCCGATTATGAACTGAAAGGTGTGCCGGTACGTCTTGTAATGGGTGGCCGTGACTTGGAAAACAACACGATGGAGGTAATGCGTCGCGATACTCTTGAGAAAGAAACCATCTCTTGTGAAGGTATCGAAACTTATGTAAAGAACCTTCTTGAAGAGATTCAGGCAAACATTTATCAGAAGGCATTAAAACATCGTGAAGCGATGACGAGAACTGTAGAGACTTATGATGAATTCAAGACCGAAATAGAAAAAGGCGGCTTTATCTTGGCTCATTGGGACGGTACTACCGAAACAGAAGAAAAGATCAAGGAAGACACGAAAGCAACTATCCGTTGTATTCCGTTTGACGGTGATAAGACTCCGGGTAAATGTATGGTTACCGGTAAGCCTTCGGCATGCCGCGTGATCTTTGCACGTTCTTATTAAAAGATATTTTATTTCAATTGAGTGCCGGTCGCAGACGAGTGAATGCGACCGGCATTTTCTATTTGTATATGTTTTGATTTCGTTTTATGTTTTTGTTTGAAGCAATACTTGAACTCTGAGAATAAAAATTCTGTAATTTCAGCTTTATTTCAGAAACTTCCTTTTTCTTTGTACATAGATCTATAAATACGAAGTAGCCTTATGAAGATATTAATAGTTGAAGACGAGCCTGCATTGCGTGAACTCATTCAGCGTTCGTTGGAGAAAGAGCGGTATGTGGTGGAAGTCGCTGCCGATTTTAATTCTGCTTTACGCAAGATAGAAGATTATGACTATGATTGTGTTTTACTCGACATTATGCTTCCGGATGGTAGCGGACTCGACCTGCTTGAAAAACTGAAAGCTATGCATAAGCGCGAGAATGTGATCATCATCTCAGCGAAAGATTCTTTGGAAGATAAAGTGTTGGGGTTGGAATTGGGGGCGGACGATTATCTGCCTAAACCTTTCCATCTGGCAGAATTAAATGCACGTATTAAAAGCGTTATCCGCCGCCAGCATCACGATGGAGAGATTGATATATGTTTAGGAAATATCCGTATTCTTCCGGATAAATATCAGGTACTTATCAATGACAGGGAGGTGGAACTGAATAGGAAAGAGTATGATATCTTGCTGTATTTTATCAATCGTCCCGGCAGATTGGTTAATAAGAATACGCTTGCTGAGTCTGTTTGGGGAGATCATATCGATCAGGTGGATAATTTCGATTTTATCTATGCGCAAATAAAAAATCTTCGCAAGAAACTGAAAGATGCCGGGGCTACTGCCGAAATAAAAGCGGTTTATGGATTCGGTTATAAAATGACTGTAGAATAATTATGAAACTGATTTATCGCATCGTAATTCGTATCTCCTTACTCCTGATATTGGTATTGGGTGTTTGGGCTGTGTTTTTTTATATGGCCATGATGGACGAGGTGAACGATGAAGTGGATGATTCGCTGGAAGATTATTCGGAAGTTATCATTATCCGTGCGCTTGCCGGAGAGGAATTGCCTTCGCAAAATACCGGCTCGAATAACCAATATTACCTCAGAGAAGTTACTGAGGAATATGCAGATAGTCGTGAAGATATTACTTATAAGGATTCTATGGTTTATATTGTAGAAAAGGGTGAAACCGAACCGGCGCGTATTCTTACTACCATATTTAAGGATGATGAGAGCCGGTTTTATGAATTAACGGTATCTACTCCAAGCATAGAAAAAGAGGATTTGACTGCTGCGATACGTAATTGGATGATTTTTCTTTATGTAGCCTTATTGCTTGTCATAATCGTAGTGAATGTCTGGGTGTTCCAGCAAAGTATGCGACCTTTATACGTCTTGTTGCATTGGCTGGACGGCTACCGGATAGGAAGTAAGAATAAACCTCTGAAGAATGATACACAGATTACTGAATTTCGTAAACTTAACGAGGCGGCTATCCGGAATGCAGAACGTAGCGAGCAGTTGTTCGAACAGCAGAAGCAATTCATAGGCAATGCTTCTCATGAAATACAGACTCCGCTTGCCATCTGCCGGAATCGTTTGGAGATGATGATGGAAGACGAATCGCTTTCCGAATTCCAGTTAGAAGAATTAATGAAGACTCACCAGACTTTGGAACATATCACAAAGTTGAACAAATCACTGTTATTGCTTTCGAAAATAGACAACGGGCAATTTACGGAAACCGTAGAACTGGAACTGAACGAACTTTTAAAGCAATATTTGGATGATTATAAAGAGGTATACGCCTATCGGGAGATTCAGACGGAGGTAGTGGAAAAGGGCGCTTTCCGTGTACAAATGAACGAATCCCTTGCTACTATTCTTGTAACGAACCTTTTGAAGAATGCTTTTGTACACAATGTAGATGGCGGTCATATCCGGATAGAAATCACATCGCATTGTTTTACATTCTGTAATAGTGGGGTAGAACATCCTTTGGATAGTACGCATATCTTTGAACGTTTTTATCAAGGTACTAAGAAAGAGGGGTCTACAGGACTCGGACTGGCTATCGTCGATTCTATTTGCCGACTGCAGAACATAGGGTTGAAGTATTATTTTCAGAACGGTGAACATTGCTTTGAGATTTCGGAAGAACAGATTTAAATATAGAAGTAGATTATGATAATGTCGACAGGCTGGAATCCGTGGCATGGTTGTACGAAAATAAGTGCCGGTTGTAAATATTGCTATGTTTATCGGCAGGACGAGATGTATGGTGCGGACATCAGCAGTCGTGAAGTACGTAAAACTGCAAACTTTAATTTGCCGGTTAAAAGAAAACGTGATAAGAATTATAAAATAGAGCCAGGTAGATTGGTTTATACTTGTTTTACTTCTGATTTTTTTGTAGACGGTGCAGATGAATGGCGGGCGGAAGCATGGGCCATGATACGTGAAAGAACTGATTTGGATTTTTTTATTTTTACTAAACGTATCGATCGGTTCCGAATCGGTTTACCGGATGATTGGGAGGAGGGGTACAGAAATGTAATTATTGGTTGTACGGTTGAGAATCAGGCAATGGCAGATTATCGTTTGTCAATTTTTAAAAGACTGCCGATACGTCATAAGGTTATCATTGCAGCACCTTTATTGGAAAATTTGCACCTTTCATCTTATTTGGACGATACGATTGAAGAGGTGGCCGTAAGCGGTGAATCGGGTAATGATGCCAGAATCTGTGACTATGAATGGATACTTGATATTCGTAAGCAGTGTATAGAGAAAAATGTACCTTTCTGTTTTCACCAAACCGGTGCCAAGTTACTGAAAGATGGAAAACTATATCGTATTAAACGATACTATCAGATATCGCAGGCATGGAAAGCGGGCATAAACTACAGGATAGGAAGAGATGGTAAGCCGGAAGGAGTTATAAAATAATACTGAGCAAAATTTGAACAGGTTCTAAGAAGAAAATTTCTAAAAAAGCTCTTAGATTTCAAAATCTTTTCAGTTTCTCATCTCATCTTTGTATCATAATTAAATATTTAAAGAAAAAACAATATTAAAAAAGACGATTATGAAAAAGTTACTTCTTTTATTAGTATGCCTGTTCACCTTTCAGGCTGTTGTGAAGGCAAATGATGATAAACCGATTAAGGTAACACAGTTGCCACAATCGGCTCAGCAGTTTATTAAGTCGCATTTTGGTAATAGCAAGGTTGCCATTGCTAAGATGGAAACAGATTGGCTTGACAAGAGTTACGATGTTATTTTTACGGATGGCAATAAGCTGGAGTTCGATAAACAAGGGAACTGGAAAGAGATTAACTGTAAATACAGTGCTGTTCCGACGAGTGTCATTCCAGCTCCGATCCTTAAATATGTATCGGATAATTATCCGGATGCCAAAGTTTTGAAGATAGAACGGGACAAAAGAGATTATGAGGTGAAACTTTCCAATAGATGGGAATTGAAATTTGACTTGCAGTTTAACCTGATCGATATTGACAACTAAATTCTGAAAACGATGAAGATGAAAGTATATTTTAATTCTATCTTAATGGTACTATTAGGTGCCATAGGATTTCAAAGTTGTGATAATGACGATAATCAGCCCACTGTTCCGTCGGAATTACAGGAAGCTTTTTGGGAAAAATATCCTTCGGCCACTCATGTGGAGTGGGAGACTAAATCCGGCTATTATGTGGCTGATTTTTATGATAATAATTATGATGCTTCTGCTTGGTTCAGTCCGGATGGTATTTGGCATATGACAAAAACAGATATTCGATATACAGCTCTCCCAGAAGCTGTAAAGTCTGCTTTTGAACAAGGAGAATATTCCGGATGGACTGTTGATGATGTTGACAAATTGGAGCGTAAAGGTATAGAAACCGTTTATGTTATTGAAGTGGAACTGAGATCGCAGGGACAGGAAATGGATTTATATTACTCAGCAGAAGGTCTGTTCATAAAAGCAGTATCCGATACCGGTAATGGTGATGAAATATATTTGCCGGCGACACAAATTCCGGAAACTATTTTTAATTTTATCAATGAAAAGTATCCGGATGCTCGGTTAGTAGAAACGGAGGTAGAACATGGCGTAATAAAAATTGAAATCATTCATGGAGGATATTGTAAAGAATTGTCATTTAAAATGGATGGTTTTTGGATTTCTACCTCATGGGATATTCATCGGAATGAACTTCCGGCTGTAATAATACAGGCTTTAGCGGAATCCCAGTATAGCTCTTACACAATTGATGATATAGAATATTTTGAAATGCCTGTAGGAGATTTTTATGTGTTTGAATTGGAAATGGGAGAAAAAGAAGTGAAAGTGATATTCGATTCGACTGGAAACATTGTTTGACTTCTGTAATAAAGAATATAAAGAAAGGGGATGTGTCCGCAGAGACATATCCCTTTTGTTGTAATAAAAACTGTGACAACAATCTGCTTTCATTAGCAAAAAGAAGATTGTTATCAGATTTATTTTTTTACTTTTGCAGAAACTACATTGTTCGTTGCATTTTCTGGATTTTCAAGAACAGGATTATGTTATTACGAACACAAAAAATAATTTTATGGAACAAAAAACAAACACTCTATCTGTGCCGTACAGCTATGCCCGTTGTTACAACGACCAATGTCGGCGAGCCGAAAACTGCCTGCGGCGTATGGCAGCTTTGTATGATACGGTCGATTATCCGTTTATCACAATTCTCAATCCGGTTCGCTTCCCGAAAGCGGATGAGAATTGTTCTTATTTTCAAAAAGCGGAGAAGGTACGTATGGCATGGGGAGTCAAAGGATTACTTGATAAGATCCCCTATGAAGATGCAGTCAGTATTAAACAAAAATTGATCGGACACTTCGGCAAAACCAAATATTACCGTTTTTATCGGGAGGAACGGTATCTCACTCCTAAAGAGCAGGCTTATATCCGGCAGGTATTTTGTAATAAAGGGATTACCGAAGCACCGTCTTTTACCCGTTACACGGATGAATATATGTGGTAGATAATACTCATAACATCCCGAATAAGTAAGAAAAAAGTAGTAGATACGATCACTTGATTGGTTTCAACGTGTTGAAACCGTTCGTTCCATATGGATGAAACTAATTGTTCCATCTATATGGAACCAAGCGTTTCATTATTATGAAACAAGTCGTTTCAACGTATTGAAACCGACCTTTTCAGTAGACCGAAACGATCGTTGCTTTATTTGAAACGAAAACTCATGTATATGCAGAAAGAAATGTACGTAGTACAAGCCCCGTGAGTATGGCAATTGTAAAACTGGCCAATGTTCCTATTAAAACATATTCTGTTGTTTTTATTTCCTGTCCTTTACTTAATTCCCCAAAACGGAAGATCGATTTTGCAGCCAATAGAAAACCGATCGCTTCGTTAAATCCTACTAAAATAAAGGTTAAGATAAGGCAGCGTTCCAGGTATCCAATCCACTGTCCGGCATTCTGAAGACTGGCAGAGTTCATACCGGGTTCTCTCCATTGCCGGGTGAAAAGGGCCAATAACAAGGAAGTGGGTTTTAATATAAGGAGATAAGCTGTCAGTATCGCCCACCATTTGGGAGAAGCGAATAGAACATCCGACACCTCTGCCATTTCGCTCCATATGCCATAAACACCCATCCACAAAATACAGATAACGAGCAGATGGAGTATTTGGTCGATAATAAACGCGTGGAGACGGTCATTGAAATAGCGGATTTTGATATAGTCTATACTGAGATGGGTGACAAAGATTACTAAAGGGATCATCCAGTTACTCCACATCCCTGCGAATAGATACGCCGTTATGGCTTGCACTAAGCTGTGAGAGAGATGATATGCCCACTTATAGGCAGTACTGAGCCGTCTTTTCTTTTTCTTTATTATTTGGAAACCTCGTTTGCCATTTGCCATTCCTTTGCTTTGCAATATAAAATCTGCTAAGAAATGTGCAAAAATCAGGCGAAACAGAAGGCCGAAACTACTTAATTCCATCTGTTTGAATTTTGGCTGTTATTATTTGTTTACATCTGTCCAGATAAGGTCTGATAAGATATTCTTTACCGGCAATGATACGTTTGCTGATATTTTGTGGAGAGGTGTTCAAGTCGGCAGCTATCTCTTTTTGCGTTTTTGAATGAATTAATGAAGTATAGATTGCCTGTGCCTGTGCCACACTCCATTCAGAAACAATATCATCGGCAAATGCCGTACTTACTTTTAATTCGTCATTCATGTTTTGCCAAGGAGTACGTATGGCAAGTTTTCGTTTCCCTAATTCGTCAAATTCCCATCCCGAATTGCGAAAAGCTTCACCATCGGATTCGGTGACGCTCTCTTCTTGTGGGAAGTTCACACTTCCTAATCCTAAGGCCAGGCGTGCATCCCATTTTATTTCACTGCCTTCTGGAGTGCTTTTTTGTAATCCGGCACGGATAAGTATAGCTATTCTTACTGCTTCATAGGTATTGTCAATAACAATCTGGAAACTGTCCCCACGGAAAATCTCCAGTTTCATTTTACTCCATTTCTCCATTTCGTATACTGTGTTACGAATGGTATCTAAAACCAGTTGTTTGTTTTCCGGCTTTATTCGGGTGGACTGAATAATGTCTCCGGTAATGACTCCTTTTATTTTCATAGGTTTATGATTTTATTCTTCCGGAGCAAAGATAAGATTATTTCTACGAAAACAACCAAAAACGGTTGATTTTATAAAAACAACCAAAAACGGTTGATTCTTAAAAAACAACCGAAGATGATTGATTCTTTAGTGCATCTGTATGTGGATAAAAACTTTTAAGAGGAAAATTTAAACAGGTTCTTAATATTACTGCACTCAATTAGTATTTTTGTTATCCTATCCATAAAATCAGCATGTTAAATATACCGGAATTCATTCATTATATTTTATCTTTGTGCTCTTAGAGAATTAAAATATTGAAAGTATGAATTTGTTTATGAATCTCTTGTGGCTTCTGCTTGGAGGTATATTTACGGCTGTTGAGTATTTGATATCCAGTCTTTTGATGATGATAACGATTATCGGTATCCCTTTTGGTCTGCAAACCCTCAAAATGTCTTTGCTGGCATTGTGTCCATTTGGGAAAGAGGTTAGGAGTTGTCCCGATTCGGGAGGTTGCCTTAGTATATTGATGAATATTCTTTGGATATTTTTGGGAGGTATATGGATAAGCCTTTCGCATCTTGCATTTGGCATATTGCTGAGTATTACAATTATAGGATTGCCTTTTGGCATACAGCATTTCAAACTGGCAGGATTGGCACTGACCCCATTTGGAAAAGAGATCGTGGATAAATGTAAATAAGCATGGATGAATGTGGCAGCTAATGGCACTTACATTCATCCATGATTTATTAAATAGACAGAATAACGTAACTTTTGATATTCTGCCATCATTTTGAATCAATATCCTTTTTCTTACTTAAGGGCTTCGATTACTTTAGGCATCATTGTCCAGATGGTGTTTTCATCTTGTGCCGTGAAGAAATTACCGTCAATTTCTGATTTCTCATCTGTTGCTTTACCGTTTTGGATGGCAGGCTTTGCCAGTGGGTGTACAGATAGTTTTTTACCATTGGTAATTCCTGTGAAATCAAACATCATTGCCGCCGCACAATGGCCTATCATTAGTTTTCCTTTATCTCCGAATGCTTTGATAACTTCCATCAGATCGATATTGTATGGTTTGTTTGTATTTTCCTGAAATACGGGAACAGCGTCACCACAAGAAAACACGAGTGCATCATATTCGTCTTCATGACCTTTGAGATTGGCTATAACATCGTCTGTCCACAAACTGATACCAGAATTACTCTTTATCTCTTTGGTTTCTGCTACTGCATACACTCTGTACGGAATTTCATTCTCAAAAAATGCTTCCAGATACTGAAACAATCCGAATCCGTTTACCGGATTTACTGCTAATACTGCAACTTTCTTTGCCATAACGTAAAATATTAAGTGAAACAATAGTTATTTTTAGTAAGTTTATTACTTTTGTGTTGCAAATATAGCTTTACTTGTTTATGCAAACAAGAACGTACCTCAGAATAAGGAACTTACATGGAAGTAACCATTGCTGAGCATCAGAAGAATAGAAAGGATTAAAAAAATGAAAAATTTTCATCCTACGGGAAATTGTCCGGTGCGTGACGTACTGAGCAGACTGGGCGATAAATGGTCGATGCTTGTTCTTATTACTTTGAATGCAAATGGAACAATGCGTTTTAGTGATATTCATAAGACAATTGAAGACATTTCACAGCGTATGCTTACCGTTACTCTCAGAACATTGGAAAGCGATGGACTGGTGGAAAGGAAGATTTATGCGGAAGTGCCGCCACGTGTAGAATATAACCTTACGGATACCGGACGTAGCTTGATACCACATGTAGAAGCTTTGGTGGACTGGGCATTGGAGCATATGTCTGCTATATTGCAAAATAGGGAGAGCAAAGAACCTTTCCGTGTTGCGGAACGATAATATTCCAATCATCCGGCACAAATATATTACTTACAAATGCACCGGATGCCGGGTTATTTACAGTTACTCTATTGTTACGCGCTGAAACTGGTCTTCAATATAGATTGTAGCTTGGTTGCTTCGGAATTTTAACAGAATATATTCCGGGTCTTTCACTCCTTGCGGGAAAAACTTGATAAACCAGTTCTGCCAGTACTTTTCTTTTGATTCCGCATCGTCAATGACTTCCACTTCTCCGGTCAGGACAACACTGTCACCGCCGGAATAATAACATAGCCCTGCTTTCGCGTTTGCACGGAATTCCGTTGTTTTCAGTGATGAAGCGCCGGTAGACATCCAGATAGTGGATAATCCTTCTGATGCTATCCGGGCAATGGGGACAGGGCGTGGATAACCTTCTGCATTCATTGACGACAAAACTACAACCTCACACTTTTGCAATAAAGAAGCTGCTTTCTCTTTGATCTTTTCCATTTCTTTTAAGTATTTGTTGATTCGAATACCCAATAGGATTCTATACAAGGCCATAGGACAGTACTGGGGAGGTATTCTTTATACATGCATTTACATATTGGTTATTGTTCTTCGCGTAATCTCTTTATTTTGGATAGTGCATCGTTATCTGTGCCGATGGAATCGCTTTTTTGAACTTCTTCCCGTTTCCTTTCCATTCTTTTTTTCCGGTTACGGAGTTTCCATTTATTCCAGAAGAATAGCTCATTCCATTTATTGAAATCTTTCTTATACATTACTCCGACACCTTGTGTCGTCAAGTTTGTTTTGGTGTAGTAGTGGTCGTTGGTTTCATTGTATGCTTTCAGACGTACATCTCCCGAACGTGTCAACAACCATTCTGCTTCGAAGTCACCTACAAAGTTTGTATTTGCCATTGGGTTATCTCGATATCCGAAATTTCCATTGATAATCAATCGGTTGTTAAGCAACTGTCCGGAAAGAATTCCTTCCACTTCCATATCCGTCCAGCCTTTTTCTCCGGTACTGAGATTGGTTCCGATATTCCAGTTGTTATTATCGATAATTTGCGATAGCATATTGTTCAACTGTCCCGACAGGGTAGAGGACAGTACGGATGACATCATATCGGAACTTTGCCGTTCGCCGGTATTGTTTTCCATATAGAATTTGCCAATACCCAATAGGTAAAGTATTTGCATGTTCATTTGCTCGTCTGTACTGAGGTAGTTACGCACCAATGCTTGTACTTCATCACGTTCGTTTGGTAACTCGATTCCTAATTTTATGGTAGGGCGTAGAAGAATGCCATTCAGATTCATCATGCAATTTACGCGGACATTGGGCTGTTGGATGATGGTAGAGGCATCCGGTATTAAGTCGTTCAGCGAAGCCGATGGCACAGTGTATGAAGCCTGTATATCTAATGTTGCATCGAGTGGGGGGCCATTGAAAGTGATTGTGCTTCCTTCTTTGATAATGAAGTCTTTGCGTATCACTTCTTGAAGACTGAACTTATAGATACCCTGTTGGATATGATAATTACCGAACATTTTCATGTCTCCTTTATTATAAAACTCCATACGGATGTTACCTGAACCGCGCCCGCTGATATAATCTCCTGCTACAGGATCCATAATAATTTTCATAGTTGCGTCCGGAGTTGCGTCGACCAAAATGTTGAGACGTATATCGGTTTGCGACTCCTTTTTCTCTATTTTCTGTTGTACCTGTTCATAGAAAGAGACAAGCTGAACAGAATCTTGTATGCTGCGTCGTGGTGTTTTATCTACAAATTTAATAAACTGGTTGTTTGTAGCCGAAGCAACGGTTCCTGTACTATATGTAAAGTTTGTATTCCGATTGGTAGTCATGGCTATATTGGCATCCAACCCGTCTTGTGCATTGCCTGCGAGAAGCGCATTACCGGTTGCGTATACCGTTCCGTAAAAAGGAAAATCGGGTGACTCTTGCGTATTCATCACCAGCATGTTATTGACTTGGATATCGAATTGATATTTTATGTTTTTGAAATGTTCGTAATGAAGATATCCGTTTAATTTTCCCTGATGTCCTTCCATGTCGGCGATATGTATATTATCAAATGTAATGCCTTCCGGAGCCAAACGTATCGTGTCTTTAAGGGCAAATGACGTGTTGAGTATATCGAATTTCATAGAAGCGTCTGTCATCACTGCACCATCCAATGTCAAACCTTTGAATTTGCCATAAAAATGGACTTTACCGCTGGCACGTCCCCGGACATCTTGCGCTATTGATCGCATATAATGCTCCAGGAATTTGATATTCAGGTTGTTTGCGTCAATATTGAGATCCAGTCCGCTTGTCGGTTTGATGGGATAAATGAATCCGTTTACATGAGTCTTGGAAATATCTTTTTCTTGGATGTGTGCATCGAGATAAATACCTTTCTTCTCATTATCCCAGGCGCCATAGATATCCAGGTCACCCAATAATCCTCCGTTTAGGGTAAAGTTCATAATGGATAGACGTGTGTCGAGCACCGGTTTTTTCAATACGCCGCTGGCATAAGCCATACCTGTGGCATCTCCTTCGAAATTCACATCGTCCGAGATGCGTGCGATATCAAATACATAACCGATATTAATATCTTTCAAGTTTACTTTTACCGTGTCTTCCGGGTTGTCTGAGATGTGTCCGTCAACGCGTATATAACGGTCGGCATGGCTGAAGTAGAAGTCATTGATATTGATTTTACCCGAATCCACCACTACTTGTGAGGGGTGTACCTGCCAAATGGTATCATTTAAAATTACATCTGTCGGTTTTATGTCTACCAAGGCTTTCAATAAAGGCTTTTCACCTTCTGTACGCAGGAATTGTGCCATAGCAGCCAGTTGCCCGCTATAGGTGACGGCGGCATTGTTTCCCCAATTTATGGTTGTGTTAACTTGATCATCTTTGGCTTGTGCTTCTAAAGAGATATTGACAGCTCCGTTCTTTTTTTGGCTGGTAAAACGTACTTTTCCCATGAACTGATCGGATGGATTCTCGCAAAGCAGTAATCCTGATTCCAAGAAATTGTTTTTGTATTGTAAACGTGGGAAATATCCTTCTACCCGAATACGCCGCATCCGGTCATTGACATATCCCTTTATAGTGGAATGGGTATATATCTTTAAAGGAATATCAAAAATGCTCGATAAAATATCTACATTGAAAATATGAATGTCGAAACTGAAATTGTTATCTGTTTCGATCTGTTTTTTAGGAGGCAGAATGAGTGAGGGGATGTAACTGCGCATGATATTCATGATACTTGCCGGCAATGTAGGATATAGAAAACGCCCCTCTACATTGGCCGTCATAAACTCCGAGGTCAGTGCGAGTTTATTGATACCTGCTTCCTGCGTTGCTGATACATGAAAGTTTTTCATGAAATACTCTTTCTCCGGAGCGGTAAACTGTAAACTGTCTATGTCGATATCTCCATTCATCTGATCGATGGAACCGCCTTTGAAATTTGCTGTGACTTTTACAGAGAATTCGGTATCCTCATATTTTTGTGTCAGATTCAGTTCGTGTGGGCGAAGATTCTTAATGGAAGCTTGAAAGTCGAAAGTCGGAATTTTCTCCACCAAGTTGATACTGCCATTTACTGCCACTGAACCGTTTTCGTCATTTAGTGCCGCTTTCCCATTGAATCCACCATGTTTGTATTCTCCGTCGAGTGTTATATTTTCATATTTATAGTTACTGTATTCGATGGCTGCTATCAGTCCTTTCAGTATGATGGATGGCCGTTGTCTGTCATAATGGGCACCTTTTACATCAAGATTGAATGTAACTTCTCCCAATTTGTTGTTATTAAGCAGTTTGCCCAGCTTGAAATCAATCGTCTTAATGGCTCCCGAATATGCGAACAGACCTTTCTCTTTATCCGAACTGAGTTTAAGGTCGGTCTTGACTGTTCCTATGTTTGTATGAAATAAACCGTATGTAACAAGGTCAGTGAAGTATCCGGATATTTCACCTCGGAAAGATAGGTCGCCCAAGCGTTCTAATATAGGAGGGACCCCGTTATATTCTTTGTTTAAGTTGCGTACGAGGAATCCGATACCGTTGCTGTTGGCCGACAGTTTGGAGAGGTTACCGAAAATGAAAGCGTCTTGCGGATGTGACAGATCTTGCAAAGAAACATCTCCTTCTACTTGAAACTGATTTCCGGCATTAATGGCCAGTTTGGAGCAGTTTAACTGATTGATTGTGCCGTTTACATCCAAATCCAACTCTATTTTCTCTTTGAAATTGGATAATGCAGGAACAAATGGTGAAATATCTTTTAGTGTGACATAAGAAGGTAGTGTTCGGAAAGTGAACCGGACATTATCGGTGAATTGTTTAAATGCTCCTAAGCTATCGTAATCGAGGTGTATGGTATCCATTTTTAAAGAAGTACCGGGCAGGTCGATAGAAAAATTGTCTATAGACATTTTTTGGGCGTTGGCTACCAGCTTTAAACTTAACTTCTTGAGCTCAAATCCGGATTGCTCATCCACACTTAATCGTTTAATGGAGGCATTGATCGAATCGTTTTGTAACGCTTTCAGCGAAATATTAGCTATGATATTTTGTAATCGTACATGTTTGGAGTTGAATTTTCCCGGAGTTTCTTTTTCGGAAAATACATCATATGCCAATTTGCCGCGTCGAATCAATATGGAATTAATGCGCAGGTCGATATTTTTCTCTTTTTTAATTGTATCCTGCGATGCAAATGCATCAAGAACGAATTTAAAGTTAGGAGGTGAGTCTGGTGTTTTTTTGTTCAGGTTGATATTGAAGCCGAATAGTTGTACACTGCTGATTGTGATTTTTCCCTTGAAAAGGGGAAGTATTTCAAATTTGGCAGAAAGACGGGCAACTTTCAACATTTCTTTTCCCGATTGGTCATCGAGTAATACGTCATCTATGATGATACGGTTCAGTAATCCCATATCTATTCTTCCAATGGTCAACTCGGTACCCATAATATGAGAGAGCTCTTTTGCTACAAATACAGCAGACTTTTGCTGAACAAATGGTATGTTCAACAAAAGAATTACTCCGATATATACTCCCAGTACGATACCGAGCACCCAACGTACAGTCTTTTTCAGCGTTCTGATAAGCGGTTACTTTTATTTAGCGAACAAAAATATAAAATAGTTCGTTATGAATCCTACTTTTATCATTACTTTTGCACCGTTTAAATATCAAAAAACTATGAGTACGATAATATTGGGAATCGAGTCTTCTTGTGATGATACGTCGGCAGCCGTTATCAAGGATGGATATTTGCTGTCGAATGTAGTCTCCAGCCAGGCCGTTCATGAAGCGTATGGCGGTGTGGTACCCGAACTTGCTTCACGTGCGCATCAGCAAAATATTGTTCCGGTTGTACATGAGGCATTGAAGCGGGCAGGGGTGACAAAGGAGGAATTGAGTGCTGTGGCCTTTACTCGTGGTCCGGGATTAATGGGATCACTGCTTGTGGGAGTTTCTTTCGCAAAAGGGTTTGCACGTTCGTTAGATATACCGATGATTGATGTTAATCATCTGACAGGTCATGTATTAGCTCATTTTATTAAAGTGGAGGGTGAAGAAAATAAACAACCAGGTTTCCCTTTTCTTTGTCTGTTGGTTTCGGGTGGAAATTCTCAGATTGTGTTAGTGAAAGCCTACAATGATATGGAGATTTTGGGGCAGACAATCGATGATGCAGCCGGTGAAGCCATTGATAAATGTTCGAAAGTAATGGGGCTTGGTTATCCGGGAGGTCCGATTATCGATAAGTTGGCTCGTCAGGGAAATCCCAAAGCATTTACTTTTAGCAAACCTCATATTCCGGGATTGGACTATAGCTTTAGTGGATTGAAAACTTCGTTTCTCTATTCGCTCCGTGATTGGATGAAGGACGATCCGGACTTTATTGAACATCATAAAGTTGATCTTGCCGCTTCGCTGGAGGCAACCATTGTGGATATTCTAATGGATAAACTTCGCAAGGCTGCAAAACAATATAAAATAAACGAAGTGGCTGTAGCCGGTGGCGTGTCTGCTAACAATGGATTGAGGAATGCTTTTCGTGAACATGCTGAAAAGTACGGTTGGAAGATATTCATTCCGAAATTCAGTTATACTACCGATAATGCGGCTATGATTGCAATTACCGGATATATGAAGTATCTGGATAAGGATTTCTGTTCAATGGAACTACCGGCATATTCGCGCGTTACCTTATAATATATAGTGAAGTATGTTTGCAGAAATTATCACAATTGGTGATGAGCTTCTTATAGGGCAAGTTACGGATACAAATTCCGCATGGATGGGGCGTGAGTTGAATAAAGCCGGTATTGAGGTAATTCGGGTTGTTTCGGTCCGTGATCGTGCGGAAGAAATAACCGAAGCCGTAGACGATGCGATGAAAAGGGTTGATATCGTACTTGTGACCGGTGGTTTGGGACCTACTAAAGACGATATAACCAAACAGACGTTGTGCACTTATTTTGGAACGGAACTGGTTTTTAGCGAAGAAGTATTTGAAAATGTGAAGCGGGTATTGGCAGGAAGAATCCCGATGAATGCATTGAATAGGAGCCAGGCAATGGTTCCAAAAGATTGCATTGTGATAAATAATAGGGTAGGCAGTGCTTCTGTCAGCTGGTTTGAAAGAGATGATAAAGTATTGGTTTCTATGCCGGGAGTGCCACAGGAAATGACTACTGTAATGAGTGAAGAAATTATTCCCCGTTTGCGCGAGAAGTTTGACACGGATATAATTATACATAAGACATTTACCGTAAAGAATTATCCGGAATCGGTTTTGGCAGAAAAGCTGGAATCGTGGGAAGTGGCTTTACCGGAATGTATAAAGTTGGCCTATTTACCGAAACCCGGCATCATCCGGTTACGATTGACAGGACGTGGAAAACAGAAAGAGGAAGTACGGATGTTGATGGATATGGAAGCAGGTAAATTGGAGGAGCTTTTAGGGGATGATATCTTTGATGAAGACGATACGCCTTTAGAAATCCTTGTAGGAAACTTGCTGAAAAAGAAGAATCTGACCGTATCCACCGCAGAAAGCTGTACCGGAGGAAGTATTGCTGCACGATTAACTTCTATCCCGGGAAGCTCCGAATATTTTAAAGGTGCTGTTGTGGCCTATTCCAATGAAATTAAAGAGGCATTGCTACATGTGTCGACTAAAACTCTTGAGAAAAGAGGTGCTGTAAGCGAAGAAACAGTAGTCGAAATGGTAAAAGGGGCGATGGAAACGCTAAAAACAGACTGTGCGGTTTCAACTTCGGGAATAGCAGGTCCCGGGGGTGGAACAAGGGAAAAACCGGTAGGCACTGTTTGGATTGCTGCTGCTTATAAAAATGAAATTCGAACAATGAAGCAAGAGACCGATCGGGGAAGAGAAATGAATGTGGAAAGAGCAGGAAATAATGCCCTTTTGTTACTTTTAGAGCTTCTGAAATGAAGAAAATATGTATTGTATAACGAATTATTTTCGGATTTACTTGTTTTATATCTATAAAAGTGCTTACTTTGCGCTCTGTTTGAAATAAGTATAGATAAAAACTATAAAAATAAGATAGAAATGTCGAAGATTTGTCAAATTACCGGAAAGAAAGCCATGATTGGCAACAATGTTTCACACTCAAAGAGAAGAACTAAGAGAACCTTTGATTTGAACTTGTTTAACAAGAAGTTCTATTATGTAGAACAGGACTGCTGGATCAGCTTGAGCCTTTGTGCTGCTGGTTTGCGCATTATTAACAAAAAAGGATTGGACGCTGCACTGAATGATGCAGTAGCTAAAGGGTATTGTGATTGGAAAACCATTAAAGTGATTGGCTAAACGTAGAGGAGAAAACTGATTATGGCAAAGAAAGCAAAAGGTAATAGAGTACAAGTGATTCTGGAATGTACAGAACACAAGGATAGCGGTATGCCGGGAACATCTCGTTATATCACAACGAAAAATAGAAAAAATACCACAGAAAGACTTGAGTTGAAGAAATACAACCCGATTTTGAAGAGAGTAACAGTTCATAAAGAAATTAAATAATAAAGATAGAGAATAACCCATGGCAAAGAAGACAGTAGCAAGTTTGCACGAAGGATCTAAAGAAGGTCGTTCTTATACTAAGGTTATCAAAATGGTTAAGTCTCCGAAAACTGGTGCTTACATTTTTGATGAACAGATGGTTCCTAACGAAAAAGTACAAGACTTTTTCAAGAAATAAGATAAAGTTGCAGTTTACTGCATAAAAAATCCTCTCATGAATTCATTGAGAGGATTTTTTTATGCGTTATTGGGTAGATTTTTTAGTTTTTCATTACTTTATTATATCTTTGTAGCATAATGTATTATACAAATAGTAAGTATCATGGGATTTTTTAGTTTTTTCTCGAAGGAAAAGAAGGAAACTTTAGATAAAGGATTATCTAAAACCAAGGAAAGTGTGTTCAGTAAGATAGCTCGTGCAGTAGCAGGGAAATCTAAAGTGGACGACGAAGTGTTGGATAATCTTGAAGAGGTGCTCATCACTTCCGATGTAGGTGTAGAGACTACACTGAACATTATTAAACGTATCGAAAAGCGTGCTGCAAGTGATAAATATGTAAATACTCAGGAACTCAATACAATTCTTCGTGATGAAATTGCTGCATTGTTGACAGAGAATAATTCAGAAGATGTTGCTGATTTTGATGTCCCTATTGAAAAGAAACCATATGTGATTATGGTAGTGGGAGTTAATGGTGTTGGGAAGACGACTACCATAGGTAAATTGGCTTATCAATTCAAAAAAGCCGGCAAGTCGGTCTATTTGGGGGCTGCTGATACGTTCCGTGCTGCTGCGGTAGAACAGTTGGTTATTTGGGGTGAAAGGGTAGGTGTGCCCGTAATTAAACAAAAGATGGGCTCGGATCCGGCTTCTGTGGCTTTTGATACATTAAGTTCGGCTGTTTCCAATAATGCTGATGTTGTAATTATTGATACGGCAGGACGCTTGCATAATAAAGTGGGATTGATGAACGAGCTGACTAAGATTAAGAATGTAATGAAGAAAGTTGTTCCGGATGCGCCGAATGAGGTATTGCTTGTATTGGATGGTTCTACAGGGCAAAATGCTTTTGAACAGGCAAAACAGTTTACATTGGCTACTGAAGTAACGGCTATGGCAATAACCAAGTTGGACGGAACGGCCAAAGGAGGAGTTGTAATCGGCATTTCCGATCAGTTTAAGATTCCGGTGAAATACATCGGATTAGGTGAAGGTATGGAAGATCTGCAAGTATTTCGTAAAAAAGAATTTGTTGATTCCTTGTTTGGAGAGAATGCATGAAAAGAAAAACAATAGATATAATTACTTTAGGGTGTTCTAAAAATTTGGTAGATTCGGAGCAGTTGATGCGTCAATTGGAAGAAGCCGGATATAATGTGACTCATGACGCTGAGAAGCCGGAGGGAGAAATAGCAGTAATCAATACTTGTGGTTTCATTGGTGATGCAAAGGAAGAATCTATTAATATGATTTTGGAATTTGCCCAGGAGAAAGAGGAAGGAAGTTTGGAAAAACTTTTTGTGATGGGCTGTCTTTCAGAACGTTATTTGAAAGAGTTGGCGATCGAGATTCCACAAGTTGATAAGTTTTATGGGAAATTTAATTGGAAAGAGCTTTTACAAGATCTCGGTAAGGCCTATCATGATGAATTGCATATCGAACGTACGCTGACCACTCCTGAGCATTATGCTTATTTGAAGATATCGGAGGGTTGTGACCGGAAATGTTCATATTGTGCCATTCCTATCATAACCGGACGCCATGTTTCACGTCCGATAGAAGAAATTCTGGAAGAAGTGAAGTATTTGGTTTCCAGAGGGGTAAAAGAGTTTCAGGTAATAGCTCAAGAATTGACCTATTATGGGGTCGATTTATATAAAAAGCAGATGCTTCCGGAATTGATAGAGTGTATTTCGGATATTCCGGGAGTAGAGTGGATTCGTTTGCATTATGCTTATCCGGCACATTTTCCCACTGATTTATTCCGCGTGATGCGTGAACGTGATAATGTGTGTAAATATATGGATATTGCTTTGCAGCATATCAGTGATAATATGCTGGAACGGATGCGCCGGCATGTGACGAAAGAGGACACTTATCGATTGATAGAGCAATTCCGCAGGGAAGTTCCCGGTATTCATCTGCGCACGACTTTAATGGTCGGACATCCGGGAGAAACAGAAGTTGATTTTGAAGAGCTGAAGGAATTTGTTCGTAAGGTTCGTTTCGATAGAATGGGGGCTTTTACCTATTCGGAAGAAGAGGGGACTTATGCCGCAAAGCACTATGAAGATTCTGTTCCTGCCGAGATTAAGCAGGCTCGTCTGGATGAACTGATGGATATTCAGCAGGGGATTTCGGCTGAGCTAAGCGCTGCAAAAGTCGGTAAGCAGATGAGGGTTATTATCGATCGTGTCGAGGGAGATTATTATATAGGTCGTACGGAGTTTGATTCGCCGGAAGTTGATCCGGAAGTGTTGATTGACCGTTTGGATGGAACGCCGCTTATTATTGGTAACTTTTATCAGATTGAGGTGGTTGATTCCGATGATTTCGATCTTTTTGGTAAGGTCGTTTGAAAGAAAAATCCCGAAGAATTTGTATTTTTGCTCAATAATGACTAATATAGCGTCGAACTTTTAAAACTTCAAGATTTGAATAATAAAGATTTTACTTCGGAATTGTCGCGCAGGTTAGGGTATACAATAAAGGATACGTCTGGATTGATGTCCTCTTTGTTGTCGGATATGACTCAGGAATTGCAAGAAGGGAATGTAGTAACGATACAGGGCTTTGGAACTTTTGAAGTAAAAAAGAAAGCAGAGCGTATAACGGTTAATCCGACAACTAAGCAACGTATGCTCGTTCCTCCCAAATTAGTGTTAGCATATAGGCCGAGTGGTCAGCTAAAAGAAAAGTTTAAATAAAAAAGACTCTCTCTTATGAACGAAAGACTATATCTGCAGAATTTTGTCGACCTGTTATCAGAAAAGCATGGCATGAATAAGAAAGATGCCGAAAAATTCGTCAAAGAGTTTTTTCTTTTGATAGAAGAAGCTTTGGAGAGAGATCGGTCTGTGAAGATCAAGGGTCTGGGGACTTTTAAACTGGTAGAGGTAGAAAGCAGGGAAAGTGTTAAGGTTAATACAGGTGAACGGTTTCAAATAGAGGGATATACCAAAGTGTCATTTGTTCCGGATACTTCATTACGTGATATTATTAATAAGCCTTTTGCTCATTTTGAAACAGTGGTTTTGAATGAAAATACAATTTTGGAAGATACTCCGATCGCTGAGTCTGATGATGAAGATGTAATAGAAGAAACTGTATTGCTGAAAGAGGAAGAGGGAGAAGAAGAGATGGTTATGGCAGAGGGTGAAGGTAATCCGTCTGTGGAATCGGTAAGGTATGTTGATTTATCGTCAGAGACAGTTGCGTTAGCTGAAGAGGAAACTTCATTGACCGAAGAGGTGAATGGAAGGGAGGAAATATCTTCGGGAGAAACGAAAGCTGACGAAGTTCCTGTAGGAAAAATGTTGATGGAAGAACCCACTGCACAGGAGATGCCGACTGTGGAAAGTGCATTGCCTGTAGAATCGATAGAGAAGGATGTCTTTTCTAATGATATTGAAGAGGGGGTTGTAGTGCTTATGAATCGGCCTTCGGAACCGGTGAGGGAGAAAGCGGATACAGTAGATTCTTCTCAATTGACAGAATCTCCTCGGCCGACAGAATCTAAATTATCTGCAGAAGAGATTATTGCACGTGAATTGGCTACTTCGACACCCGTTTCGGCCCATGAAAGACAGATAAAAAAACATAGTAAATCCAAACATAAAAAAGGAGAAAAGTCACCTGTCCCCTATTTGATAGCGATAATTGTTATTGTTTTATTGCTGTGCGGAGGTGCTTTGCTTTTTATTTATTATCCTGATTTGTTTGAATCTGCCGATAGAATAGAAAAACTGGAAAAGCCTGTTAATGCCGTTAAACCTGTTCCTGTAGTGGCGATTCCTCAAGATACGATAATTGAGAAAGACACTGTTGGCGAAGTTGTTTCTCCTCCTACGGTAAAAGAAGAACCGGTAGTTGTTCCGGAACCTAAAAAAGAAGTGGAAGTGGTGAAAAAAGAAGATAAATCGGTTACTAAACCGGCACCTTTCAATCCCGATTCTGTAAATTATATAATTACGGGAACAAAAGCCACATATACAATAAAAGAAGGGGAAACACTTACCAGGGTTGCTCTACGCTTTTATGGAACTAAAGCTCTGTGGCCATATATAGTAAAATATAATCCGGATATTATAAAAAATCCGAATCATGTCCCATATGGCACAACGATTAAGATTCCAGAATTGGTTAAAAAATAAATAGATCGAATCATTTGCACCCGGATGCGGCATTACGCTGATTATCCGGGTGTTTTTATATATGTATATGAAATGTTATGAAACCAATAAACCGTATAAAAGTACCTTAATCTAAAGGTTTCGCATTGTTTTTTAATAAAAATTAGTTGCAATGGTTAATTATATAGCGTACTTTTGGAATCGAATTAAAAAGCCTTACAGAAACTAAGGACTTTATTATGATTTTGTGGTAATTAAACAATAAAATATTAAGTATTTATGGCTGAATCAATTGATATCCGCGAATTGAACGAACGGATTGAAAGACAAAGTGCTTTCGTTACCAATCTTACAACAGGCATGGACCAGATTATAGTTGGTCAGAAACATTTGGTGGAATCGCTTCTGATCGGACTGTTGTCTGACGGACATGTGTTGTTGGAAGGTGTGCCGGGTTTGGCAAAGACATTAGCAATTAAAACATTGGCGTCTCTGATTGATGCACAATACAGTCGTGTACAGTTTACGCCGGATTTGTTGCCTGCCGACGTTATCGGTACAATGGTTTACAGTCAGAAAGATGAATCATTTCAAGTAAAGAAAGGACCTATTTTTGCAAATTTTGTATTGGCGGACGAAATTAATCGTGCACCGGCAAAAGTACAGAGTGCCCTGCTTGAAGCAATGCAGGAACGTCAGGTGACAATCGGTAAACAGACTTTCCCTCTGCCGGAACCTTTCTTGGTATTAGCTACTCAGAACCCGATCGAACAAGAAGGTACTTATCCGCTTCCGGAAGCACAAGTCGACCGTTTTATGTTGAAGGTTGTGATTGATTATCCGAAATTGGAAGAAGAAAAATTGATTATCCGCCAGAATATTAATGGCGAGAAATTCAATGTGAAGCCTATCCTTAAGGCTGACGAGATTCTTGAGGCGCGTAAAGTGGTCCGTCAGGTTTATTTGGATGAGAAAATAGAACGTTATATTGTTGATATTGTGTTTGCAACCCGTTATCCGGAGAAGTATGATCTGAAAGAATTGAAAGACATGATTGGTTTTGGTGGTTCACCCCGTGCTTCTATCAACTTGGCTTTGGCTGCCCGTACATATGCATTTATCAAACGTCGTGGATATGTGATCCCCGAAGATGTGCGTGCGGTAGCTCATGATGTGCTTCGTCACCGTATCGGTTTGACGTATGAAGCGGAAGCAAGCAATATGACTTCTGATGAAATAATCAGTAAGATACTGAATAAGGTTGAAGTACCTTGATTTTAATTGAGTGATGAATAACTCCCGATTTTCAAATCTCAATTTTAAATAGATGGAAACAAGTGAAATATTAAAAAAAGTTCGTCAAATTGAAATAAAGACACGCGGATTGTCTAACAATATTTTTGCAGGCCAATATCATTCGGCTTTCAAGGGTAGGGGTATGGCATTTTCCGAAGTGCGTGAATATCAGTTTGGTGATGATATTCGCGACATCGACTGGAACGTAACGGCGCGTTTCAACAAACCTTATGTTAAGGTGTTTGAGGAAGAACGTGAACTGACAGTGATGTTGATGGTAGATGTTTCCGGTAGTTTGGAGTTTGGTACTGTTAAGCAGATGAAAAAGGATATGGTGACCGAGATTGCTGCAACATTGGCATTCTCGGCCATTCAGAACAATGATAAGATAGGTGTTATTTTTTTCTCTGATCGAATAGAGAAATTTATACCTCCGAAAAAAGGTCGTAAACATATTCTTTATATTATTCGCGAATTGATTGATTTCAAACCTGAAAGTCGTCGTACGAATATCCGTTTGGCATTGGAATATCTGACGAATGTAATGAAAAGGCGATGTACAGCTTTTATCTTGTCTGATTTTATAGATCAGGAGAGTTTCAAAAATGCAATGACGATTGCTAATCGGAAGCATGATGTAGTAGCTGTTCAAGTCTATGACCGACGTGTCTCAGAGCTTCCTCCAATAGGATTGATGAAGATAAAAGATGCTGAAACCGGACATGAACAGTGGATTGATACGTCATCTAAGGCTGTGCGTCAGGCACATCATAATTGGTGGATAAATAAACAGAGTGAATTGAGTGAGACATTTACGAAAAGTAATGTGGATTCTGTTTCTGTGCGTACTGATCAGGATTATGTAAAAGCATTACTCAATTTGTTTGCCAAACGAAATTAACGGAAGAAGATGAATAGAAATAGTTTTCTAATAATATTGTTGTTTTTAATATCGGGCAGAGTTGCTGCGCAATCTGTTACGGTGGAAGCCAAGATTGATTCTTTGCAAATTCTTATTGGAGAGCAAGCTAAGATACAATTGCAAGTGGCAATGGATGCTAAACAACGGGCTGTTTTTCCTGTCTATTCCGACACGTTGATACGTGGAGTGGAAGTGATTGAGACGGCTAAACCGGATACACAGTATTTAAATGACAGACAGAGGTTGCTGATAACACAGGAATATACTGTTACTTCATTTGATTCGGCCCTTTATTATCTGCCCCCCATGGTTGTGACAGTTGACAATAAAGAGTATAAATCAAGGGCATTAGCATTAAAAGTTTACTCGATGCCTGTCGATACTTTGCATCCGGAAATGTTTTTTGGGCAAAAAGCTGTAATGAAAGCTCCTTTTGCTTGGGAAGATTGGTATGGATTGATCGGATGTTCATTTCTTGCTTTACCTTTGTTGGCATTGCTTGTTTATTTTATCATACGTATTCGTGACAATAAGCCGATTATTCGTAAGATAAAGGTAGAACCTAAACTACCGCCACATCAGGCTGCCATGCAAGAGATAGAGCGTATTAAGGCGGAGAAGGTATGGCAGAAAGGAAGGTCGAAGGAATATTATACAGAATTGACAGATGCTATTCGTACATATATAAAAGATCGTTTTGGTTTTAATGCATTAGAAATGACTTCTTCTGAAATTATAGATAAGCTGTTGGAAATGAATGATAAGGAGGCAATCTCTGATTTGAAAGAATTGTTTCAAACGGCCGATTTGGTAAAGTTTGCCAAGCATGATCCGCAGATGAATGAAAATGATGCGAATTTAATTAATGCTATCGACTTTATTAATGAAACAAAACAGCCGGAAGAAGAAAATCAAAAGCCGCAACCAACGGAAATCACTATTATAGAGAAGCGTTCTTTGCGTGCTAAGATATTGCTTATATGTGGAATTGTATTACTATCAGTTGCTCTTGTAGCTACTTTTGTATATATTGGAACACAGCTCTATGATCTTTTTGCATAAGTGGAGTAATTTCAATTGTAAATAGTAAATCGTAAAATCGTAAATAGAATGGTTTTTGCCAATATTGAATATTTATTTTTGCTACTGTTGCTTATACCTTATATCGTATGGTATATTCTAAAGTGGAAAAAGAGTCAGGCGACGCTTCAGATTTCGGATGCCCGGGTATATGCGCATACACCCAAAAGTTATAAAAACTATTTGCTTCATGCACCGTTCGGACTTCGTATCATAGCGTTAATATTGATCATTCTGGTACTTGCCAGACCTCAAACAACAGATAACTGGCAGAACAGCGAGATTGAGGGGATCGATATTATGCTTGCTATTGACGTATCTACCAGTATGCTGGCAGAGGACCTAAAACCGAATCGGTTGGAAGCTGCTAAAGATGTAGCTGCCGAGTTTATAAATGGTCGTCCGAATGATAATATTGGTTTGACATTATTTGCCGGTGAAAGTTTCACACAATGTCCTTTAACAGTAGATCATGCTGTATTGCTGAATTTGTTTCAAAGTATTAAGTGTGGAATTGTAACCGATGGGACGGCGATTGGTATGGGTATTGCTAATGCTGTGACACGTTTGAAAGATAGTAAAGCTAAATCAAAGGTCATCATTTTGTTGACTGATGGTACGAATAATAAAGGGGATATTTCTCCTTTGACTGCTGCTGAGATCGCTAAGAGTTTTGGTATTCGTGTCTATACGATCGGTGTTGGTACGAATGGTATGGCCCCTTATCCATATCCGATAGGAAATACAGTGCAATATGTAAATATGCCGGTGGAAATAGATGAGAAGACATTGACTCAAATTGCGGGAACTACAGATGGAAATTATTTCCGTGCTACCAGCAACTCTAAATTGAAAGAGGTTTATGAAGAAATTGATAAACTGGAGAAAACCAAATTGAGTGTCAAAGAATACAGTAAGCGTCAGGAAGAATATCGTTGGTTTGCATTAGCAGCTTTTCTGTGTATATTACTCGAGGTATTGCTGCGCAACTCAATACTTAAGAAGATTCCATAATATAATGTGATTTCGAGCATAAATTGTAAATCGTAAAATAGTAAATAAAAAGAGATGTTTCGATTTGAAGAGCCTACATATTTATATCTGTTGCTGCTATTACCGTTGTTAGCTGCTTTTTACTTGTATTCTAATTATAGGAAGCGGAAAGCGATTCGCCGGTTTGGTGATCCGATGTTAATGGCACAACTTATGCCTGACGTCTCTAAATATCGTCCGGATGTAAAATTTTGGTTAGTTTTTGTTGCAGTTGGGCTGTTTGCAGTGTTATTGGCACGTCCTCAGTTTGGTTCCAAGCTGGAAACGGTGAAACGTAAAGGGGTTGAAGTAATCATTGCACTCGATATATCAAACTCTATGTTGGCACAAGATGTTCAACCGAGTCGTTTAGAGAAGGCTAAGCGATTAATATCCAGATTGGTAGATGAAATGGAGAATGATAAGGTGGGAATGATAGTTTTTGCTGGTGATGCTTTTACACAGCTTCCTATTACAAGCGATTATATTTCTGCCAAGATGTTTTTAGAGTCAATTAATCCTTCTTTGATATCTAAGCAAGGAACGGCCATTGGCGCTGCTATAAATTTGGCTGCCCGTAGTTTTACTCCTCAAGAGGGAGTAGGGCGTGCTATTGTTGTCATTACTGATGGTGAAAACCATGAAGGAGGGGCAGTAGAAGCAGCGAAGGCGGCAGCAGAAAAGGGGATTCAAGTTAGTGTTTTGGGAGTAGGACTTCCAGACGGTGCTCCGATTCCTGTTGAAGGTACAAATGATTATCGCCGTGATCGAGATGGAAATGTAGTTGTTACTCGTCTCAATGAGGCTATGTGTCAGGAGATAGCTAAAGACGGTAAAGGTATTTATGTACGTGTTGACAATTCGAATTCTGCGCAGAAAGCTATAAACCAAGAGATCAATAAAATGGCGAAATCTGATGTCGAATCAAAAGTGTATACTCAATTCAATGAGCAGTTTCAGGCTGTTGCATGGATTATATTGCTTTTATTGTTAGCCGAAATGTTGATATTGGAACGTAAGAATCCGTTGTTTAAGAACATTCATTTGTTCTCTAATAAGAAGTAATTATGCTTATGTCAAGAAGTAAATATATTCTGTTTGCCGTGTTTGCGTTATTGGCGGCTGGTGCATCTGCACAAAAGGCAGAGAGAGATTATATCCGTAAGGGAAACCGTTTCTTTAATGATAGTGTTTTTGTAGATGCTGAGGTGAATTACCGGAAGGCATTGGAGGCAAATCCTAAATCTACTGTCTCTATGTATAATTTAGGAAATACGTTGTCTCAACAACAGAAGTTTAAAGAAGCTATGGAACAATACGTAGCTGCTGGTAAAATTGAAAAGGATAAGATGAAGCTGGCGCATATTTATCATAATATGGGAGTTTTGTTTCAAGCTGGAAAAGATTACGGACAGGCGGTAGAAGCCTATAAAATGTCATTGCGGAATAATCCGAAAGATGATGAGACGCGTTACAATCTTGCTTTGGCACAGAAATTGTTGAAAGATCAACAACAAAATCAGCAAAACCAAGATCAAAATCAGGATCAGAACAAAGATAATCAGGAAAATAAGCAAGATCAAAAGCAAGACCAGAATAAACAGAATAATGATCAAAAGCAAGATGATCAGCAACAACAGCAACCTCCGAAGCCGGAAAAGAAAGAGAATGAGATGTCGAAGGAGAATGCTGAGCAGTTACTTAATTCGGTGATGCAGGATGAGAAAGAGACCCAGGATAAGGTTAAGAAGCAACAACAGGTAATTCAGGGAGGGCGTCTCGAGAAAGATTGGTAATAATAGAATAAGATAATAAAAACTTCAAAGGAAATGAGAAAACTGATTTTCTTATTGATAACATTGGTAACAGTGAGCACTAATGTGTTTGCCGATAGCAAAGTGTCGTTTGCCGCATCTGCACCTGATGTAGTGGTGGTAGGAGACCAGTTTAGGCTGACCTATACAGTGACAACACAGAAAGTGAGAGATTTTCGTGCACCCTCTATCAAAGGGTTTGATGTACTGATGGGCCCTACCCGGAGTACATTCAGTAATACTCAGATCATCAATGGTGCAATGTCTTCAGAAAGTGGGATAACTTTTACTTACATTTTGATGGCAACAACAGAAGGAGATTATTCGATTCCCGGTGCTACGATTACAGCAGATGGAGATCAGATGGTTTCCAATTCGGTAAAAATAAAAGTGCTTCCGCCTGATCAAAACACGGGTGCTGCAGGGGCAACTCAAGGAAATGCTGCTTCGGGTAGATCGGCATCTTCTTCAACAAGTGTATCCAATCAGGATCTTTTTGTTACGGCAACGGCCAGTAAAACTACAGTTTATGAGCAAGAGGCTTTGTTACTGACTTATAAGATCTATACGCGTGAATCACAATTGGGATTTGATAATGTTAAGTTGCCGGATTTTAAAGGATTTCATTCTCAAGAGATAGAACGTCCTGCCAATGCTAAATGGTCTCAGGAACATTATAAGGGAAGAAACTATTATACTACTGTATATCGTCAGTTTGTGTTATTTCCTCAACAGTCTGGAAAATTGGTTATTGAGCCAGCACGTTTTGACGCTTCAATAGCAAAAGCTGTTAGGAGTGCAGATCCTTTCGATGCATTTTTTAATGGAGGAAGTAATGTAGTAGAGGTAAAGAAGATACTTACTACACCTGCTATAACAATTAATGTAAATGCACTTCCTTCAGGGAAACCTGCCGACTTTTCCGGTGGTGTAGGAGAGTTTAATATAACTTCTTCTATCAAGAGTAAGGAAGTAAAAACTAATGACGCAATAACCTTGAAACTTGTTATTTCGGGGATAGGAAATCTTAAATTACTTTCTAATCCGGAAGTTAAGTTCCCGGAAGATTTTGAGGTATATGCTCCTAAAGTAGATAGTCAGGTTCGTTTAACACCTAATGGATTATCAGGTAACCGTGTAATTGAATATTTGGCAATTCCCCGTCATGCTGGTGATTATAAAATTCCTGCCGTGACGTTCTCTTATTTTGATATTAAATCAAAATCTTATAAAACACTGAGAACGGAGGATTATGAAATAAAAGTGGAAAAAGGAGCAGGTAATGCAGACCAAGTGATTGCAAACTTTACAAATAAAGAAGATCTGAAAGTTTTAGGTGAGGATATTCGTTATATAAAGTTGAAAGATGTAACATTGCAACCTAAGGGCAGTTTCTTTTATGGTTCATTTGTATATTGGCTGTTTTATATAATTCCTGCTATAATTTTCATCGTATTGTTTATTGTTTATCGTAAACAGGCTGCAGAAAATGCCAATGTGGCTAAGATGCGCACGAAGAAAGCTAATAAAGTTGCTACAAAACGCATGAAGTTGGCAGGTAAATTGCTTGCGGAGAATAAAAAGGATGCGTTCTATGACGAGGTATTGAAAGCTTTGTGGGGATATATCAGCGATAAACTGAATATTCCGGTATCACGTTTGTCTAAAGATAATGTGGAAGAGAAGCTAAGAAACTATGGGGTGAGCGACGAATTGATTAAGGAATTCCTGGATGCTTTGAATGAATGCGAGTTCGCACGTTTTGCTCCTGGAGATGAAAATCAGGCTATGGACAAAGTTTACACCTCCTCTTTGGCGGTGATGAGTAAAATGGAAAATTCAATAAAACATTAAATTAGAAGAGATTAACATCATGAAAAAAATATTGTTTTTTGCATTTGGGGTATGGATATCGATTGTCTCTTTCGGACAAGGGCAGGCTGTGAAAGATAGTTTGCAGGCCATAGTAGGAGATTCTATCGGTAACAGTTTACAGCAGATTTCTTCCAGTTTAGAAGATGCCACAAAGGCCGAAGGAGACAGTGCATATATGAAGAACGATTATGCTTCTGCTATTCAGATTTATGAAGCATTGTTGAATCGGGGGGAGGCAGCTGATATATATTATAATCTTGGAAATAGTTATTATAAGGCTGGTGATATTGCTAAAGCTATATTGAATTACGAACGTGCGCTGTTGCTTCAGCCGGGTAATGGTGATATTCGCGCGAATTTAGAGATTGCCCGTTCAAAGACGGTTGATAAAGTGGAGCCGGTTCCGGAAATATTTTTTGTATCTTGGACTAAATCATTGATTAATAGTATGAGCGTTGATTCTTGGGCTGTTTGTGGAGTTGTTTGTTTCATATTATTGATTGTATCTCTTTATCTTTTTATCTTCTCTAAGCAAATTGTGCTAAAGAAAGCAGGTTTTATAAGTGGCATTGTTTTTCTGGCTGTAACAATACTGGCAAATGTGTTTGCAAATCAGCAGAAAGATGAGTTGACGAATCGTAATAGTGCCATTGTGATAAATCCCAGTGTAACAGTACGTAGTACTCCAAGCGAAAGTGGAACAAGTTTGTTTATACTTCACGAAGGTCATAAAGTGGGTGTAAAAGACGGTTCAATGAAAGATTGGAAGGAGATACGTCTGGAAGATGGAAAAGTAGGTTGGGTACCAGCTTCTGCTATTGAAATTATTTGAAAATATTGATTTTGTTATATTGATAAAAATCCTCGCATAGATATCTTGTGCGGGGATTTTTTTATTTATCAGTCGCTAAATGCCCCCATTTTTCTAAATTAAGAAAAAAAACAAGTAAATAGTTTGTTTTATCTTTTTTTTTCCTTAAGTTTATAGCGTGATACTGATTCACACTATTATTAACCATTAAATTTATGTGACATGAGGACAATAACATTCAATGAACTTCGTAAGATTAAAGATTCATTGCCCAGCGGTAGCATGCATAGAATAGCTGATGAACTTGGTTTGCACGTCGATACAGTGCGAAACTTTTTCGGAGGACATAATTTTAAAGAGGGTAAGAGTGTCGGAATACATTTAGAGCCCGGTCCGGACGGTGGCTTAGTGATGATTGATGATACTACCGTACTTGACCGGGCTCTTCGCATTCTTGATGAATTGAATATGAGTATGCAAAAGGAAGAGGCTACCGAATCTGTACAGGCATGATGAAATGATATATACTTGTAGAATCCCAATTGAATTAAAAACAATTGGGATTTCTTATTTGTTAAATTCACATATACAATGAAATTTTATGGAAGACAAATTAGTAACTTTGGCCATTCTGACTTACACAAAAGCTCAGATATTGAAGAATGTTCTTGAAAACGAGGGCATAGAGACTTATATCCATAATGTGAATCAAATTCAGCCTGTCGTTTCATCCGGGGTAAGATTACGCATTAAGGAAAGTGATTTACCACGGGCGCTTAAGATAACCGAGAGTTCTGTATGGCTTGCTGAAAGTATAGTAGGAGAGAAGACTCCTAAAGTGGAAGATGATAATGATAGTAGAAAGATTCTGATTCCTGTGGATTTTTCTAATTATTCGATAAAGGCTTGTGAATTCGGTTTTAATTTCGCTAAAGCATATGGAGCTGAAGTATTGTTATTACATGTCTATTTTACGCCTATATATGCGTCGTCATTGCCTTATGGCGATGTGTTTAACTATCAGATCAGTGATGAAGAAACGGTAAAAACTATTTTGCAGAAAGTACATTCGGATTTGAATGCTTTGGCAGATAAAATAAAGGAGAAAATAGCGTCTGGTGAATTTCCTGATGTAAAATATACTTGTGTATTACGCGAAGGAATACCTGAGGAGGAAATTCTGAGATATTCTAAAGAACAACGTCCACGTATCATTATAATGGGTACTCGTGGTAAGAGTCAAAAAGATATTGATTTGATTGGTAGTGTTACTGCCGAAGTAATAGAACGCAGTCGTACAGCTGTATTGGCTATTCCGGAAAATACACCGTTTAAAGAGTTCGGTGCTGTAAAAGAAGTTGCTTTTATAACCAATTTTGATCAAAGAGATTTAATTGCCTTTGATTCCTTTATAAGCGCTTGGAAACCTTTTAATTTCGTTGTTTCTTTGATCTACTTAGCTGATGCAAAAGAAGTCAAAGATACTTGGAATGAAATAAAACTTGCCGGTATTAAAGAATATTTTCAAAAACAATATCCGGAACTTGAAATCCATTATGATGTGGTGAAGAATGACGATTTTCTTAAAAGTTTTGATGAATATATCAAAACGAACAAAATCGATATTATTACATTGACTTCTTACAAACGGAATATATTTGCTCGTTTGTTTAATCCAAGTATTGCCCGAAAGATGATTTTTCATTCTGATACACCATTACTTGTTATTAACGGATGATCGGAAGAATAAAAATAGCTCATCTATAATTGTGGAATAATCGTAATTATGTTTAATATATAAAGGCAACTTATTTGAAAAGAATAAGTTGCCTTTATAATTTATGTAGATTGATACTTTATCAAATACTCCTGTTATAGAAAGTTATGAGTAATTTTGAATGAAGATGACCAAAAAAGGCCAATGCAAAATCAGTTGCATCGGCCTTTCTTTTTATTTTGAAGAAATCTTTTTGAAACTGTTATTTGTCATTCATTATTTTTTCAATTTCATCAAATTCCGGTCCCATGTTTAAGTTGTAGTAAACTCTATAAAGCCCCGGTGCCCATAAATCTTTTTGATCGGGTTTTAAGTCTCTTGCTTTTTCATAATAAGGTTTAGCTTCTTCATAGAATTTCTTGATAGTAGCTTGTGCCTCTGCGTACTTAGGATCGTTTACATCAGTAGTAGACTGGTCAGCAAAATCCTGAGCTTTCATTAAAAGCACCAAACCTAAATTAGAATAAGCTTCTGCATATTGAGGATCTACTTCAATTGTCTTTTTATAGAAGTCAATAGCTTGATCATATTCTTTCATATTGTGATACAAGTATGCTTTTACATACAGATATAGCTTGTTGTTAGGGTCTTTAGTCAACATGTCATCAGCAAATTGCATTGCTTTTTCAGGCTGATTTGAACTACTGTAATAGTCAACAAGATTTGCGAAGAAATATTGGTTTTCGGGGAATTTTAAGATACCTTCTTTCAAAGATTCTACCCATTTTGCTGTATCACCTTTGGCTTTCAAAGCGTCTGCCCATAACTGCATGGCAACTGAACCATTGTCTTTGTCCTTAATAGCAATTGGAGCATATTTCAAGATAGCGTCTCTATCCTCTACCCCATTAGCTGCCAATGTAGCATAATAAGCAATCTGTGGTAATAAAGTATCTGTAACTGCCAGATTTTCTTTTTCCAACATAGGATAAGATGCTGATTCTACGTAAGTTCCGAAGAATTTCAAAGCTTCTCCACTTTTGTTAAGGTTAAAGTACTGGATACCGCCATTGATCAGATTCGGACGTTCTACCATCATAGAAGCGGCGTTTGCTTTTCTGTATTTGTTTTTAACCTTACCTTTTTCATTGGGGATTTCAGCCAATTCGTCACATTTCAAAAAGTACTCATACATTTTCAGGATACTGTTGTATGCTTTTAATGTATCATAAGGTTTTCTTAAATAGGCATTTTCCATCTCCTTTTCATTGATTCTCTTTTGGATTAAGCCTGCTACATCCCATGTAGCTGCATCGTCCTTAGTTTCAGGATTAGTCAATGCTCCATTAATCAGCTCTTCGGCTTTCTTAAAATCCGGTTTTACTTCGTTAGCTATGCTTTTGGCTTCTTTTACGCTCTTTTGTTGCGCGAATACAAAACTCACAGCCATTAGTAGAACCATTGAAAATAATACTCTTTTCATGATTGTTGTTTGATTAATTATTAATATTACGTCTATTCTTTATTTTCATCATTTTCTGTATTATCGGGAGTGTCGGGCATCTCTGTATCTGGGATATCCGCAGGATCAACTGCTATTTGTCCTTCTACCTCCTCAGTAGGAACTTCATCCTCAAGACTTTCTGTGGTAACTTTACATACCGATCCGATTTGGTCATTACGCTTTTCCAGATTTATCAGACGAACTCCCTGAGTTGCACGCCCCATAATGCGTACGTCGGCAACTTTTAGACGGATGGTGATACCGGACTTATTTATAATCATCAAATCATTCTCATCTGTTACGGACTTGATAGTTACCAATTTACCTGTTTTTTCGGTAATATTCATCGTTTTCACACCCTTACCACCACGATTTGTTTTGCGGTAGTCTTCTATTTCGGAACGTTTACCATATCCTTGTTCTGAAACTACCATCACTGACTCTGTCTCAAGGTCTTTGATACAAATCATACCTACTACTTCGTCTTGTCCGTCATTATCAAGCGTAATACCACGAACACCGGTTGCTGTACGTCCCATAACGCGAACTGCTGCTTCGTGGAAGCGAATAGCACGTCCGTTGCGGTTGGCTATGATAATTTCATTATTACCGTTTGTCATACGGACTTCGATTACACGGTCGTCTTCACGGATCGTGATGGCATTTACACCATTCTGACGAGGACGAGAGTATTGTTCGAGCAGTGTTTTTTTAATCACGCCGTTCTTTGTACAGAACAGTACATAATGACTGTTAATATATTCTTGATCGCTCAAGCTCTTTACACGCAGGTATGCATTTACGGCATCGTCAGAATCGATATTCAGCAGATTTTGGATGGCGCGTCCTTTTGAGTTCTTCGTTCCTTCGGGGATTTCATATACTTTTAGCCAGTAACATTTACCTTTTTGAGTAAAGAACATCATTGTATTGTGCATTGTTGCCGGATAAATATGCTCGATGAAGTCTTCGTCACGGGTTTCCGTACCTTTTGAACCTACTCCACCACGATTTTGAGCACGGAATTCAGTAAGTGGGGTACGTTTTATATATCCCATATGAGAAATGGTGATAATCATTTCATCATCGGCATAGAAATCTTCCGGATTGAACTCTTCGGATGAGTAGACAATTTCTGAACGACGTCCGTCACCGTATTTAGCTTTTACTTCAATCAGTTCATCCTTAATAACTTTGCGACATACTTCATCATCAGCAAGAATACTTTCCAAATATGCAATTTGATTCATAATCTCTTCATATTCGGCATGTAACTGATCTTGCATCAGTCCGGTAAGTTGGCGTAAACGCATTTCTACGATAGCACGTGCCTGTATTTCCGTTAGTTCGAAGCGGCTCATTAACCCGGCAATGGCATCATTCGGAGTTTTTGCAGCACGAATGATACGGATTACTTCATCGATGTTATCTGAAGCAATGATCAGGCCTTCAAGAATATGGGCACGTTCTTTTGCCTTACGCAAATCGAACTGTGTACGACGGATGACAACATCACGTCTATGCTCTACGAAGTATTTAATTAAATCTCTTAAATTCAAAGTCTTAGGACGTCCGTGTACCAATGCTACGTTGTTAACTCCAAAAGATGTTTGCAATGCTGTCATCTTATAGAGTTTATTTAATACTACACTGGCATTGGCATCTCGTTTGATATCGATAACGATACGCATACCGTCACGGTCAGATTCGTCATTTGCGTTCGAGATGCCTTCTATCTTCTTATCGTTTACAAGATCAGCGATGTATTTTATCAGCTCGGCTTTATTTACATTGTATGGAATTTCGGTAACAACGATTTTATCATGTGTTTGTCCTGTTTCGATTTCGGCTTTAGCACGCATTATAACGCGACCACGTCCTGTCAGATAGGCTTCACGAACGCCGCTTATGCCATATATATATCCGCCTGTCGGGAAGTCGGGTGCTTTAACGTAGTTCATGAGTTCTTCTACCGTGATTTCCGGATTATCAATGTAAGCATCGCAGGCATCGATAATCTCAGACAGGTTGTGTGGAGGCATGTTTGTAGCCATACCTACAGCAATACCGGAAGCACCGTTAATGAGAAGATTTGGGATACGTGTCGGCATTACAGTCGGTTCATCCAATGTGTTATCGAAATTTCGATCAAAGTCGACAGTTTCCTTGTAAAGGTCTTCCATCATGGCTTCTCCCAACTTGTTCAGTCGTGCTTCTGTATAACGCATGGCAGCAGGGCTGTCACCGTCAACGGAACCGAAGTTTCCCTGACCATCTACTAACGGATAACGCATTGCCCACTCTTGTGCCATACGTACCATGGCCAAATATACGGAAGAATCTCCGTGTGGATGATACTTACCGAGTACTTCACCCACGATTCTGGCAGATTTCTTATAAGGTTTATCTGACGTATTACCCAATTCCATCATACCGTAAAGTATTCTACGGTGAACGGGCTTAAATCCATCTCTAACATCCGGAAGGGCACGCGAAACAATGACCGACATGGAGTAGTCAATGTAAGATGACTTCATTTCCTCCTCGATGTTAATCTTTATAATTCTGTCTTGTTCAAGCATTTAAAAAGATTATTAATTATACATTTATGGCTTATGAAAAACCACGCTAAAGTACTACTTTTTCGTGATATACAAAAGTTTTCCAGCATAAACTTTTTGGCGATCCTTATATCTTGCTCAAGCTTAGAGATATGTAGGATTATTGTTTTGTCATACAAACAGATTTATCTTCTTAATAGTTCACTAAATATATATCTAATGTTTATTATATCAATACTTTAGATTTCTCAAATCTTATTCTGTGATTGAAAACATCCGGATGTTGTTGTACAAAACATGGGGATGTTGTTGGATAAAACATGGGGATGTTGTTGAGCAAAACATGGGGATGTTTTTATTCTATGTTTTATTAATTAATAGAGATGATAAAATGAATTGTTCTATCCGGCTCTTGAAGATTATACATCTATAATATATAAATAAGGTATATAAGGATGCATCTTTTTTGGCACGGCATTTGTTATTATAATAAATAAAGCAAATATTGTGTATAAAATCGTGTGTTATGCGTATATTTGCGAGTGATTAACACCTTAAGAAGGAAGGAATAAAGTATGAATAATCAATTCTCACAAAGAGTTTCCGACATTATCGTCTTTAGTAAAGAAGAAGCGAACCGTTTGAGAAGCAGGTATATAGGTCCTGAACATCTGCTATTGGGAATGCTTCGTGACGGTGAAGGGAAAGCTATCGAGATATTGTCCAAACTCAAAACAAATCTGACCGACATAAAAAAGCAGATTGAAACAATACTGAAAGCGGATGCAGATGATTTTCTGTTGCCCGATGCGGAAGTGCCATTGTCTAACGGAGCGGCAAAGATACTTAAAATGTGTATTCTCGAAGCTCGTTTGATGAAGAGTAATGTAGCTGATACGGAGCACGTTTTGCTGGCTATCTTGAAAGATCGTAATAATGTGGCTGCTTCTGTGCTTGAAGCTAACCAGGTAGATTATAAAAAAGTGTTTGAACAATTATCGTTACAACCGGATATTAATGCCGGTATGGGATTTACCGAGGATGACGACGATGATGAAGAAATGGGGGCATCCCGTTCGGGGGATACTCGTGGTTCGGAAGAACGTCAGCAACAGGCACAGACTGCATCCAGAAAGCCTGCCAATGATACCCCTGTGCTTGATAATTTTGGTACGGACATGACAAAAGCGGCAGAAGAAGGCCGTTTAGACCCGGTTGTAGGACGTGAACGGGAAATTGAACGTTTGGCGCAGATTTTGAGCCGGCGTAAAAAGAATAATCCAATATTGATTGGTGAACCGGGTGTCGGTAAATCAGCCATAGTAGAAGGTCTGGCACTTCGTATCATACAGAAGAAAGTGTCACGTATCTTGTTTGATAAGCGTGTGGTAGCATTGGATATGACATCGGTTGTTGCCGGCACTAAATATCGTGGACAGTTTGAAGAGCGTATTCGTTCTATTCTCAATGAATTGCAGAAGAATCCGAATGTAATTCTGTTCATTGATGAAATACATACCATTGTGGGGGCCGGTTCTGCAGCGGGTTCCATGGATGCTGCCAATATGCTGAAACCGGCTCTTGCCCGTGGTGAGATTCAGTGTATAGGTGCCACTACTCTTGATGAATATCGTAAGAATATAGAGAAAGACGGTGCGTTGGAGCGTCGTTTTCAGAAAGTTATGGTAGAGCCTACGACAGCCGAGGAAACACTTCAGATTCTTCGGAATATCAAGAGTAAATACGAAGATCATCATAACGTGAATTATACGGATGAAGCATTGGAGGCGTGTGTCAACTTGACAGACCGCTATATCACAGATCGTAATTTTCCGGATAAAGCTATCGATGCTCTTGATGAAGCCGGTTCACGCGTACATCTTACTAATATAAGTGTTCCGAAAGAAATTGAGGAGCAAGAGAAACTGATTGAAGAAGCGAAGAGCAAGAAGAATGAGGCGGTGAAATCGCAGAATTTTGAACTTGCTGCCAGTTTCCGTGATAAGGAAAAGGAACTTACTGTCGAGCTTGACCGTATGAAGCAAGCATGGGAAGAACAATTGAAAGACAATAGGCAAACGGTCGATGCCGAAGAAATTGCAAATGTCGTTTCTATGATGTCCGGTATTCCTGTACAGCGCATGGCACAGGCGGAAGGCATTAAGTTGGCCGGAATGAAAGAATCTCTTCAGTCTAAAGTGATTGCTCAGGATACTGCTATCGAAAAGTTAGTGAAAGCTATATTGCGTAGCCGCGTGGGACTGAAAGATCCTAATAAACCTATTGGAACCTTTATGTTTTTAGGTCCTACGGGTGTCGGTAAAACTCATTTGGCTAAAGAACTGGCAAAATACATGTTTGGTTCTTCGGATGCATTGATTCGTATCGATATGAGTGAATATATGGAGAAGTTTACCGTTTCCCGTCTTGTCGGAGCACCTCCGGGGTATGTAGGATATGAGGAAGGCGGGCAATTGACGGAAAAAGTACGTCGCAAACCATACTCCATTATCCTACTCGATGAGATAGAGAAAGCACATCCTGATGTGTTTAACCTTTTGCTTCAAGTGATGGATGAGGGACGCTTAACTGACAGTTATGGCAGAATGGTCGACTTTAAAAATACGGTTATCATCATGACTTCGAATATTGGTACGCGTCAATTGAAAGACTTTGGTCGTGGAGTTGGTTTTGCTACTCAAAATCGATTGGATGACAAGGAGTTTTCTCGTAGTGTGATACAGAAAGCTTTAAACAAGTCTTTTGCTCCTGAATTTCTGAATCGTGTGGATGAGATTATCACTTTCGATCAGCTTTCTTTGGAGGCCATAACGCACATTATTGATATCGAGTTGAAAGGTTTGTACGATAGAATCGAATCTATTGGTTATAAGTTGGTTATTGAAGATGAAGCTAAACAATTTATTGCAACCAAAGGATATGATGTACAGTATGGAGCTCGTCCTTTAAAGCGTGCCATACAGACATATCTGGAAGACGGATTGTCAGAACTTATCATATCTTCCAAACTAACCGACGGAGATATGATAAGAGTGTCTCTGAATAAGGAGAAAGGTGAACTTGAAATGAAGAATGAAGCGAAAACTTCAGAATAAAATTCTTTATAATGCGTCAAAATGTCAGATTCTCGGATCTGGCATTTTTTTTGTCCTTATGTTTCACGAAACATCATTGTACAATATACTAATCCGATAAATTAAAAAATATACGTTATTATGCAAAAAGGTAATATTGGGGTTACAACAGAGAACATTTTCCCTATCATTAAAAAGTTCTTGTATAGCGATCATGAGATTTTTCTTCGTGAATTGGTTTCTAACGCTGTCGATGCTACCCAGAAACTGAATACATTGGCTTCTATCAGCGAATTTAAAGGGGAATTGGGCGATCTTACCATTCATGTCTCTCTTGGTAAAGATACCATTACTATCTCCGACCGGGGTATCGGTTTGACTGCTGAGGAAATTGATAAATATATCAATCAGATAGCTTTTTCCGGTGCTAATGATTTCTTGGAAAAGTATAAGAACGACGCAAATGCGATTATTGGGCATTTCGGACTTGGTTTCTATTCTGCTTTCATGGTTGCCAACAAGGTAGAGATTGTCACCAAGTCATATAAGGAAGGTTCACAAGCTGTGAAATGGACTTGTGACGGTAGTCCGGAATTCACTTTGGAAGATGTGGATAAAGCCGATCGCGGTACGGATATTATTCTTTATATCGACGATGACGCCAAAGAATTCTTGGAGGAATCCAGAATATCTGAGTTATTGAAGAAATATTGTAAATTCCTCCCGGTTCCTATTGCATTCGGTAAAAAGAAAGAATGGAAAGACGGTAAGCAGGTGGAAACTTCTGAAGATAATATCATTAACGATACCACTCCATTGTGGACTCGTAAACCGAGTGAACTTTCGGATGAAGATTACACGAAATTCTATAGAGAGCTATATCCGATGTCGGACGAACCTTTGTTCTGGATTCATCTGAATGTAGATTATCCATTCCATTTGACGGGTATTCTTTATTTCCCGAAAGTGAAAAGTAATATTGAATTGAATAGAAATAAGATTCAGCTTTATAGCAATCAGGTGTATGTGACTGATTCTGTAGAGGGAATTGTACCTGATTTCTTAACGCTTCTGCATGGCGTAATTGATTCTCCGGATATCCCGTTGAATGTTTCACGTTCTTATCTGCAGAGTGATTCAAATGTGAAGAAGATTTCCACTTATATCACCAAGAAGGTCTCCGATCGTTTGCAATCCATCTTTAAGAACGATCGTCCTCAGTTTGAGGAAAAGTGGAATGATTTGAAAATATTTATCAATTACGGAATGCTCACACAAGAGGATTTCTATGAAAAAGCGTCAAAATTTGCCCTTTTCACCGATACGGATGGTAAGCATTATACCTATGAAGAGTATCAGATGCTGATTAAAGATAATCAGACAGATAAAGATGGAAATTTGATTTATTTGTACGCTAACAATAAAGACGAACAGTTTAGCTATATCGAAGCTGCTAAAAATAAGGGATACAATGTATTGCTTATGGATGGTCAATTGGATGTCGCTATGGTGAGCATGCTTGAACAGAAATTCGAGAAATCTCGTTTTACTCGTGTGGATAGTGATGTAGTCGACAATCTTATTGTGAAAGAAGACAAGAAGGGTGACGCATTGGAAGCTAATAAACAGGAAGCCCTGTCAGCCGTGTTCAAGAGCCAGCTACCTAAAGTGGATAAGACTGAATTTAATGTAATGACGCAGGCTTTGGGCGAAAATTCCGCTCCTGTGATGATCACTCAAAGCGAGTATATGCGTCGTATGAAAGAGATGGCTAATATACAGGCCGGTATGAGTTTCTATGGCGAAATGCCTGATATGTTTAATCTGGTATTGAATTCAGACCATAAACTGATTAAACAGGTATTGAGTGAAGAAGAAATAGCTTGTGCTGCTGACATTGTACCTTTACAGTTGTCTATTGATGATGCTACCAAGCAGCGTGATGCGTTGCAAAAGAAGCAAGAAGGTAAAAAAGAAGAAGATATCCCTACTTCTGAAAAAGACGAGCTGAAAGATGTGAATAAGAAATTGGATGAACTGAAGATCAAAAAAGAAGCTGTTTTTGCCGGATATGCAAGTAAAAATAAGGTAGTGCGTCAGTTGATAGATTTGGCTTTGTTGCAAAATAACATGTTGAAAGGTGAAGCTTTGAACAATTTCGTGAAAAGAAGCATAGAGCTTATTTGATTCGCCCCTTTATAATTCGTAAATAAATCCAGAAGAGCATTGCGCGCTGAAAAGCGTGGCAATGCTCTTTTTTATTCTAAATCTTTTAGGGAATGCCGATTAATTCGAAACTATTGCATATATTTGAAGGATAAATAATAAAACAAATAATAGTTTCATTCGAGATTATGAGAAAAGCTTTAGTGCTTATTACTTTTTTGCTGTTGTTGCCCATGTGGGTACAGGCCCAGAAAGTGGGGCTTGTGCTGAGTGGCGGTGGAGCTAAAGGGCTGACGCACATTGGCATAATTCGCGCTCTTGAAGAGAATAACATTCCTATCGATTATATAACAGGTACTTCTATGGGAGCTATTGTCGGGTCGTTGTATGCTATGGGGTACTCACCGGACGATATGGAGGCTTTGTTGAAGTCAGAAGATTTTAAGCGTTGGTATTCCGGAGAGGTAGAAGAGGAATATATGTATTATTTCAAAAAAAACTTGCCAACCCCGGAATTTCTAAATATCCGCCTTTCTTTTCGTGATTCATTGAAGATTAAGCCGCAGTTTTTGCCGTCAAGCGTGGTAGATCCTGTGCAGATGAATCTTGTCTTCATTGATCTGTACGCCCGGGCTACAGCTGCTTGCGGAGGGGATTTTGATAAACTGTTTATTCCGTTTCGTTGTGTGGCTTCCGATGTGTACAACAAGAAACAGCTTGTAATGAAGAGAGGCGATTTGGGTGATGCGGTTCGTGCTTCCATGAGTTTTCCATTTATGTTTAAGCCTATTGAGATAGATAGTGTATTAGCGTATGACGGTGGGATTTATAATAATTTTCCGACGGATGTGATGCGTGATGATTTTCATCCGGATATTATCATCGGTAGTGTAGTTGCCACCAATCCTACAAAACCCAAAGAAAACGATCTGATGAGTCAGATCGAGAATATGGTCATGCAGAAAACCGATTATTCCATTCCGGATTCGGAAGGCATTGTGATGACTTTTAAGTACGATGATGTCAATCTGATGGACTTTCAGAGAATTAATGAGCTACATGATATTGGGTACAACCGTACGATGAGTATGATGGATTCTATCAAAAGCCGTATCCATCGAAGGGTAAATTTGGATAATATACGTTTGAGAAGGCTCGTATACAAAAGTAATTACCCGGAACTCCGGTTTAAGAATATACTGATTGAAGGAGCTAATGCCCAGCAACAGGCCTATATTAAGAAAGAATTTCATGCTTCGGATGATAAGGAATTTACTTACGAAGATGTGAAACGTGGTTATTTTCGATTACTTTCGGGAAATATGATTTCCGAGATCATTCCTCATGCGGTTTTTAATCCGGAGGATGATACGTATGATCTTCATTTGAAGGTTAAATTGGAGGATAATATTTCCGTCCGTATCGGTGGCAACGTTTCTACCACGAGTTCTAATCAGATTTATCTGGGGCTTAGCTATCAGAACTTGAATTATAATGCAAAAGAGTTCACTTTTGACGGGCAACTCGGTAAAATTTATAATAATGTGCAGTTGATGGGGAAGATAGACTTTGCTACCAGTATTCCGACCTCTTATCGTTTAATAGCTTCTATCAGTACATTCGATTATTTTAAGAAAGAGAAACTGTTTTCTCGAAATGATAAACCGGCGTTTAATCAGAAAGATGAACGTTTTGTGAAATTAAAAGTGGGATTGCCTTTTCTTTCAAATAAGAGGGCGGAATTCGGTGTAGGTGCAGCAAAAATACAAGATCGTTATTTTCAGAAAAACGTGATTGATTTTGATAAGGATAAATACGATAAAAGCACTTATAGTCTATTCGGTGGTTCAATCAGTTTTAATGGAAGTACGTTGAATTCGCGGCAATTTCCCACTCAAGGAGCTCATGAAGAGTTGGTTGCCCAGATATTTACCGGGAAAGAGTGTTTTTATCCGGGAGAAAGTTCAGATAATAAGAAGGCGAGTGAGGAACGGCATTCTTGGCTACAATTGTCGTATATGAAAGAGAAGTATCATAGAATGGCCGAGCATTGGACACTTGGGTGGTATTTGAAAGCACTGTATTCTTCGAGGAACTTTTCGGAAAACTACACGGCCACTATGATGCAGGCTGGGGAATTTGCACCTACGGCACACGGACAACTGATGTACAACGAAGCGTTTCGTGCCAATCAGTTTGTGGGAGTCGGTGTACGGCCCATTTACCGTTTTAATCAAATGTTTCATGTACGTGGGGAATTTTATGGCTTTATGCCTATTTTTCCAATTGAAAGAAATTCTATTAATAAGGCATATTACGGAAAGGCTTTTTCACGTTTTGAATATTTGGGAGAAGTATCGGTTGTTTGTCAGTTGCCGTTCGGGGCGATTTCTGCTTATGTAAATCATTATAGTTCACCGAAAAGAGAGTGGAATGTGGGATTGACGCTTGGTTGGCAGCTCTTCAATTATCGCTTCTTTGAATAATTTTCAAGAAAAAAAGAGGGTTAAACGCTTGTTACTTTCAAAAAAGTACGTATCTTTGCACCCGTTAAACAAAAAAGAAGGTCGCGTAGCTCAACTGAATAGAGTAGCTGACTACGGATCAGCCGGTTACAG
>OGUL01000322.1_pt1 | contig 59900 bp, 53 predicted proteins | sample 1553651 | NCBI WGS metagenome assembly OGUL01 (sample SAMEA2580048, study PRJEB22360) | human gut metagenome | biome: human gut; feature: human-associated habitat; material: faeces | place: Denmark | collected 2008/2010
TGCAGGATCTTCGTCGCTCAAGTATCAACTCGTCGATCTCAATTCCAATAAGGTGCTTGCGCGCGGTCTGTGCGAGCGCGTCGGTTCTCCCGATGCTTTCCGCAAGCATCGTGTTGACGATAATGAGGTCTTGATCGAAGAACCTCTGAAAGATCACACCGAAGCACTCAAGCTCGTCATCGATTCCCTTCTTTCTGGGGACGATCCGGTCATCGCATCGCTCGACGAGATCAGCTCGGTTGGGCATCGTGTCGTGCATGGTGGCGAATACTTCGATCGTTCAGCCTTCATCGACGATGACGTTATCGCGAAGATCGAGGAACTGGCGGAACTTGCTCCGCTTCATAACAAGGCTGCGGTCGCTGGCATCAGAGCCTGCCGAGAGCTCATGCCAGATACCCCGCAAGTGGCGGTGTTCGATACGGCTTTCTTCCAAACCATGCCGGCAAAAGCGTATATGTACCCGATCCCGTACGAATACTACGAGAAGTACGGCATCCGCAAATATGGGTTCCACGGCACGTCCCACCGGTATCTTTCCGAACGTGCTGCTGCGATCCTTGGTGAAGACCTGAGCGATCTGCGCATCATCACCTGCCATTTGGGCAACGGCTGTTCTATCACGGCGGTCGATCACGGTATCCCAGTCGATACTTCGATGGGTTTCACGCCGCTCGATGGTCTTATGATGGGCACGCGTTCAGGTTCGATCGATCCTGCGATCGTGACGTTTCTGATGGAGCACGAAGGGCTCTCTACGGAAGAGGTCAACGATGTGCTCAATAAGAAATCGGGTCTTTTGGGCGTTTCTGGCATCAGCAACGATCTTCGTATGGTGCGTGACGCTTCGAATGCAGGCGATGAGCGTGCGATCCTCGCGTACGAGATGTATTCATCGATCTGCAAGAAATATATCGGGCAGTATCTTGCGCTCATGTCCGGCGCAGATGCGATCGTGCTCTCTGCGGGTGTGGGCGAGAATTGCCAGAAGATGCGTCGCATGATCTTCTCCGGTTTCCAGCCTCTCGGCATCATCCTCGATCCCGAAAAGAACAAGCAGCGTGGTTTCGAACGCATCATCTCGACCGATAATTCAGATGTGACCATCATCGTCATCCCGACCGATGAGGAATACATGATCGCGCGCGACACGTACGAGATCGTGCATGAAGCTTCGCAGATCATCCCTGTTTCATCTGTTCAGGATGAATTCAGCACTGAGGGGCGCTAAACGTTTCGGGTATTCGACCTTCTTATCAAAACACTGTGCACCAAACGAGCGATCGGGCGAGCATCATGTGCTCTCACCTGATCAGAAAGCGAGTCGTTCCAATGCCAAAAGGCGCTTATGCACTCACTACGCCTATCTACTATGTAAATGCAGCTCCGCACCTGGGAACCGCCTATACCACGATCGCAGCTGATGCGCTTGCGCGCTATGAGCGCATGAATGGCTATGATGTTTCGTTCGTTACCGGCATGGACGAGCATGGTCAAAAGGTCGCAGACACGGCTGCTGCTCACGATATGGAGCCGCAGGAGTGGTGCGATTCGATGGAGCCCGCATTTCGCGATGCATGGGACATGCTCGATATCACCTACACCGATTTCGTGCGTACCACCGAACCGCGTCACGCTGAGACTGTGCGCAAGTTCTGGAACGATCTGTACGAAAAAGGCTTTCTGTATAAGGGAGCCTATGAAGGTTGGTACTGCGTTCACGAAGAGACGTATTATGCCGAATCCGACCTTGAGAAGGATGAAGATGGTGTTTACGTTTGCCCCGATTGCAAGCGCCCTGTTCAGAAGACGAGTGGGGAAGAGAACTGGTTCTTCAAGCTTTCCGATTTCGAAGACAAGCTGCTCGAATTCTACGAGGAGAACCCTGATTTCATCCGCCCGGTCACGCGCAAGAATGAAATTGTTTCGTTCGTGAAGAGCGGTCTTAAGGACCTCTCCATCTCGCGTTCAACCTTCGATTGGGGCGTTCCGCTGCCCTTCGATGAAGGTCACGTAGCCTATGTGTGGGCGGATGCGCTTCTGGCGTACCTTACCGGCATCGGCTATAGCGATCCTGAGCGCGCTGCGGAATATGAGGCAGCGTGGCCCATGCAGTATCATTTCGTGGGTAAGGACATCATCCGTTTCCACTGCGTTATTTGGCCCGCCATGCTCATGGCAGCTGGTATGCCAATCACGCACACGGTCTTCGGCCATGGCTTCTTGCTCACCAAGGGCGAGAAGATGTCGAAATCGCGCGGCAATGCTTTGAAGCCCGCGGATCTGGTCGAGGTCTTCGGTGTTGATCCGTATCGCTACTATTTCCTTTCCGATGTGCAGTTCGGCCATGATGGCTCCATCTCGATCGAGCGTATGGTGCAGGTCTACAATGCCGATCTGGCGAATACTTGGGGCAACCTCGTATCGCGCGTGTTCAACATGACGAACAAGTATTTCGATGGCGTGGTGCCTACGCCTCCTGCCGGTGCAAAGGACAATCCGCTCGCTGAGATAGCTGCTGATCTGTACAAGGAATACGACGAAGCTATGGCGAACGTCGATTTTTCTGCGGCGGCCGCTGCGGTGCAGAAGCTTGCGAGCCGTGTGAACCTCTATGTGGAAGATTCTGCTCCCTGGAACCTTGCTAAGAGCGAAGAAACCGTCGATGAACTTGCTGCGGTCATCTACAACGCACTCGAGGCGATCCGCATCATCGCGTTGTTCATGGCACCGTTCATGCCTACCACTTCAAATGAGGTCTTCAATCGCATGGGTCTGGGAGATGTCACTGATATCACCGACATCGAAGCGGCCAGTGCTTGGGGACAGCTTACGCCTGGTCTTTCGGTAGAGACCGGTACGCCGCTCTATCCACGATTGGATGTAGATGCGATCGACTTCTCCCTCGAATAATCAAACCGACCTGCTCTCCTATTCCTTTGGAGAGAGCATGCCTCTTGCGGACCTTGCTCCGTTTGCGCGCGATATGCTCTTCTATCAGAAGCGCAAGAAGGAAAAGTGCCGTCTTGTCTCTCCGCCGAAGTTCGATGCGCCTATCGCCGATACGCATGCACATCTCGATATGCTCGGCAATCCTGCGCTTGCGCTCGCCAGGAGCGCGTTTTATGGCATCAAGTTCATCTGCACGATCGTTGATGTGCAGGAAGATGATCGTACCACCTTCGAGCAGCTTGATTCGTGGTTCGAAGAGGCGAAGCACATCTACGATTCCTACGAGCTTCCGGGTTTCGAGTTCGCCAAGCCAAAGGTGAGAGTCGGGATCGGTTGCCATCCGCACAATGCGAAATTCTACGATGACGCGCTTGAAGAGAAGCTGTTGCAGGATTTGCGTGACCCGCGGGTCGCTGCTATCGGTGAGGTGGGGCTCGACTATCATTACGATCATTCACCGCGTCCTGAGCAGCGTGAAGCATTCAGGCGCCAGATCCGCCTTGCTCACAAGACCGGACTGCCGCTCCTTTTGCATATGCGTGAAGCTCACGATGATGGGTTCGCTATCTTGCAAGAAGAGGGATTTCCTGAAGCGGGGGTATTGCTGCATTGCTTCAACCTCGATCCTGCCATTCTCAAGCCATGGGTAGAGGCTGGTTGCTATGTGGCGTTCGGAGGACCTGTTACCTTCAAGAAGTCTCCTGAGGTGGGTGAAAGTGCGCTCCAGGTGCCGCTCGATCGCTTGCTCACGGAAACCGATTCGCCGTTTATGACCCCTGAACCGCTGCGCGGTATCGAATGTGGGCCAGAATTCACGATCTTCACCGCAGCTAAACTGTGCGAATTGTATGGATGCACCACGCTCGATGAGCAGCGCGGTTTTCTTGAGCAACTCTTCAACAATGCCTGTTCGCTGCTCGATAGGGAGCTTACCCCATGGCAAATTGGGTAATACTGGTAGGCTCTCCCTACGATCAGGGAAAATGCAGCAATGCTGCAACAAGGATCGCGGATGCGCTTCGCGAACTTGGCAGCCATGTTGAGCTCTTCTCATGCGCTCGCATCACGGTGCATGGGTGCATCGGTTGCGATCGCTGCAAAGAGAACTTCACCTGCATCTACTCCGATGATCTCGCGCGTATCTCTTCTGCGCTCGATACAGCAGATGCTGTTCTGGTGGTGAGTCCTATCTATTTTGCGGGCGTTCCTTCGCAGTTCAAGGCTGTGCTTGATCGTTTCCAACCCTACTTTTGGAAACGGCAGCAACAGATCGAGCAAGGAAGGCCGCTCCCTGCTAAACGCGCACTGTATGTGGCGCTCGTTGGTGAAGGGGGAGACCCGTATGGCACTGCTCCTGCGCAAGCGCAGGTCGCATCTCCTTTTGCTCTTGCGGATTTTTCAGTGGTTGACGCGCGTGATCTCATCGCTGTCGATGAAGATACGATCGTTTCTGAAACATTGCAGATGATCGAGCAGGGAAGAGGGGAGTAACGAACATGGCGCGTCTCTCTTCGCTTGCTTCCGTTGCGGATACTAGGGCAGTGCTCGATCGATTCGGATTGAGCACGAAGAAATCGCTCGGGCAGCACTTTCTCATCAATGATGGGGTGGTCGAGCGCATTTGCAATCTTGCAGAGCTTTCGCACACGGATCGCGTGGTAGAAGTTGGCCCAGGGATCGGAACGCTCACTGAAGCGCTCTTGAAGCGCAGCGGTGAGGTGGTCTCGATTGAGCGCGATACCGACCTTATCGAGGTGCTTGAAGAGACCTGTGCGCCTTTTTCCGATACGTTCTCGCTCATCTCGGCTGATGCGTTGGATGTGCGAGCAGGCGAGCTTCCTTTCGCCCCGAATAAGCTGGTGTCCAATCTTCCTTATGCAGTCGCTGCCACGATCGCGCTCGATTTCTTCGAGCGCTTCAAGAGTCTTGAGAGTGCAACGATCATGGTGCAAGCTGAAGTGGCTGATCGTATGAGTGCGGCTCCTGGATCGAAGAACTATGGTGCCTACACGGTCAAGTTGCGTCTTTTCGCGAAGCCTATGGGGAAGTTCTCGGTAGCAGAGAGCAACTTCTTCCCACCGCCACGCGTGAAGAGCACGGTTATCCGTCTGGACCGTATTGCAGAAGAGCGCAGCAGCGAACTTACGCAGGCAACGATGCTCATGGCCGATGCTGCGTTCGAGAACCGTCGTAAGACTATCGCGAACTCGATGAAGCGTTACTTTGAGCGAACCGATCCTTCGTTCGATGCATCATCGCTTCTTCCTGAGCTTTTCGAGCGGAGCGGTATCGATCCGAAAGTGCGCGGTGAGGCGCTTGCTGTTTCAGACTTCCTTAAGCTGGGTGAAGTATACATTGCACTAGCTGGTTCGCGCATGATCGAGCGCTCACCATCGAATCAGGATCCTGTTTCTTAACGAATAAAAAGCACCGCTGGTGAAAAAACAAACGTAGCTGTTATACCTGGATTTGAGCGCGTGCTATTATAAACGGGTTTTACTATGCCTTTTTGAGGAAGTGTTTATGGATTTAGCAAAGCAAGCACAGATCGTCGATAGCATTCATGATACGTTAAGCGATTTTGTTGGTCAGAAACTCCGCGTTCGTGCGAACATGGGTCGTTCTAAGATCGTTGAGAGCGAAGGTGTCCTCATGCAGGTGCATCCTAAGCTGTTCATCATGGAGGTCAAGCGTAAGCGTGGTGTTGCGGCTCGTCAGTCCTATCAGTATGTTGATATCCTTACTGGCATGGTCGAGCTGAGCCAGAACGGCGAAGCGCTCTTCGGTCCCTTCATCGAGGAGATCGAAGCAGAAGATGAGCTCGTTCCCGTTATCGCTGAAGGCCAGCAGGAATCGTTTGAGCCTGAACTGCAGTCACTTCCTATGATCTAAGCTCATCGCTCTACGATCGTCATCAATCGAAGACCCCGCATCATACTGGTTGCGGGGTCTTGTTCTTCTTTCAGGTAAAAAGATGACGAACGACCGGGTAGTTTGTCATCTTTAGGCGTTATTCAGGCGGGCGAAGAGGCGATTGTTGGTGTCGAGCCAGCTTTCTACCGTGCCGGTGTCGAAGCCATCTTCCTCATTGATGACGAGCGCATACATCTCTTCTTCTTTGAGCACCTCGTCGAGCGCATCGGTGAGTTGGATCTCTCCGCCTGCGCCAGGCTTTACTTCGGCAAGAAGCTCCATAACACGCGGGGAGAGAAGATAGCGGCCAAACACTGCAAGATTGCTCGGCGCTTCTTCGAGAGCGGGTTTTTCGCAGAGCGATGAAACCTTCCAGACATCACCTGCGATCTCTTCGCCTGCGATCACACCGAAACGATCGACTTGCGTCTCGGGAACAGGAAGCACGGCGATCACGTTGGCGCCGTTGTGCTCATCCGAGACCTCCTTCATGCGCGTGAGCATGTTGTTCTCAGGAACAAGCACATCGCCAAGAAGAACGAAGAATGGTTCGCCTTCGATCTTATCAGCAGCACAATGAACGGCATGACCAAGGCCAAGCGGTTCATCTTGGTAAACGTAGGAAACATTCAAACTTCCTGCGTGAGCTACCTTATCGGCATAGCTATCCTTACCGCGGCTACGCAGTTCCGTTTCCAGATCGGGATCGGGAGTAAAGTGCGCTTCGATCGACTTCTTATCGCGACTGTTGATGATGATCACTTCATCGGCACCAGAAGCGAGCCCCTCTTCAACAACATATTGAATAGCTGGCTTGTCAACAACAAGCAGCATTTCTTTTGGTTGTGCTTTAGTAGCAGGGAGGAATCGACTTCCAAGACCTGCAGCAGGAATGAGCGCTTTCATGTGTACCTCGTTTTACTCTTGTTCAATGTGGAACTATTCTATCAAATCTTATAGAGCCAGGCGTCTTACATATCTCTAGAGGGTAGAGAGAAGACCAAATCGATGACTCTCTAGAGGAGTTCAGCCGTTATCAAAATCTTGGCTTCATCTTTCCAAGGCAAAAAGAAACCCGGCATTGAGCCGGGCACCTTTTTCGATATGCGGACGAATCCGAGATAGAGTGGCGAGATTATGCTTCGTCAGTTGCTTCTTCAACTGCAGCTTCTTCGGCTGCTTCTTTTGCATCTTCTTCGACTTCTTCAGCAGCGGCAGCTTCGTCTTCTGCAGCTGCTTCAGCTTCTGCCTTCTTCTTAGCGGCAGCAGCCTGCTCCTTTTGCGTCTTCTTGCGACGCTTATCCTTTTCCTTTTCAGCAGCAGCCTGTGCCTCTTTACGAGCAGCCTTTGCAGCAGCTTTCTTGGAACCGGTCTTAGCAGGAGCTTTCTTCTCTGCTGGCTTATATGCGGCGATGTCTTCAGCGGTGACGACCGTGTTAGCAAGCTTCATGATGCCAGACTTGCGGTTAGCAGCCTGATTCTTATGGATAACACCCTTGGTGACAGCGCGGTCGAGCAGGCGGCAAGCAGCGAGCGCAGCAGCGTAGGCCTCTGCACCATTCTTTGCTTCTACTGCATCATGGACTGCACGCGTTGCGGTCTTGAGCTCAGAGCGTACTGCACGATTGCGCAGACGAGCTTTTTCGTTGGTGATGATTCGCTTCTTTTGACTTTTAATGTTCGCCACGTTTTATCCTCCATTGAAATACAAGTTGTAGACGAAAGCCTTAGAATCGTATCACAACTTTCCAAAGCCGTGTAGTGCGCTTCGATAAAATGTTTGTCAGTGCTTGATCGGGCTGGGGAAGAGGTCGCAGGCGTTTCTTGCGCTTTTAGCGAAGAATGAGTGCTTGCGCGCCCTGAATCCTAGCAGTGCTTGATAGAATCACGAAGTGCCTTGGGCGGCCTTGCTTCGTTGAACACTGGTAAGCAGGCGCTTGGCGATGAATGAATGACCCTCTGTTTTCTTATAAGAGAAGGATTGAACGATCCATGCCCATCGACCCGAAGTATATCCGCAATTTCTCGATCATCGCCCACATCGATCATGGCAAATCGACGCTCTCTGACCGTATCCTCGAACTTACCGAAACGGTCTCTTCGCGCGATATGAAAGAGCAGTTGCTCGATTCGATGGACATCGAGCGCGAACGCGGCATCACGATCAAGAGCCAGGCGGTACGTGTCGATTATCGCGCCGAAGACGGTGAGCTCTATCATTTCAATCTGATCGATACCCCTGGTCATGTCGACTTCACCTATGAAGTTTCCCGCTCTCTTGCAGCATGCGAAGGTGCGGTGCTCGTGGTCGATGCCACGCAGGGTGTCGAAGCGCAAACGGTCGCGAACGCCATGATGGCGATGAATGCCAACCTTGAGATCATCCCGCTCATCAACAAGATCGACCTTCCAGCAGCTGATCCTGAGCGCGTGCGCGCCGAGATCGAGGACTCGCTCGCTCTTCCTGCCGATGATGCCATCCTTGCCAGTGGCAAGACTGGCGCCGGCATCGAGGACTTGCTCGAATCGATCGTCTATACGATCCCAGCTCCAGTAGGAGAGAAGGATGCACCACTGCGTGCGCTCATCTTCGACTCCTATTTCGATGCGTATCGCGGCGTGGTCGCGCTCGTGCGCATCGTGGATGGGTCGCTCAAAAAAGGTCAAGAGATCCGCATGATGGCCACCAATACCACCGCGCTCGTTGAAGAAGCGGGCGTGCGCAAACCCACCGAGGTGCCTGTCGATGAGCTTGGCGTTGGCGAAGTAGGCTATTTGGTCACGGGTCTTAAGGATCCTGCGCAGGTGAAAGTGGGCGACACGATCACGAACGCCACGGGTGGCTGCACCGAACCGCTTCCGGGGTATCGCGATGTGAAACCGATGGTCTATACGGGTCTGTTCCCGATCGATGGTGACCAGTACGAACCGCTGAAAGATGCGCTCGAAAAGCTCTCGCTCAACGACCCTGCTCTTATCTATGAACCGGAAACGTCGCACGCGCTTGGGTTCGGCTTCCGTGTCGGTTTCTTAGGATTGCTCCATATGGAGGTCATCAAGGAGCGTCTCGAGCGTGAGTTCGACCTCGACTTGCTCGCGACAGCACCTTCGGTGGAATACCACGTGTTCAAGAGCAACGGTGAGATGCTCTCGCTTCATTCGCCGCAAGACATGCCTGATGCTTCCGAGATCGATCATATAGAAGAACCTTACCTTAAGGCGAAGATCCTCATTCCACCTGATTATGTGGGCGCGGTCATGGACCTTACCGTGGCACGACGTGGGAACTTCATCACGATGAACTATCTTTCGACCACTACGGTCGAGATGCTTTGGGAGATTCCGCTCTCGGAGCTGATCATGGACTACTTCGACCAGCTCAAGAGCCGTACGAAGGGCTATGCGTCGCTGGACTACGATTTCGATGAATACAAGACCTCGAAGCTCGTGAAGCTCGATATCCTGCTTGCAGGCAAGCCTATCGACGCGCTCTCTTTCATCGTGCATAACGATAAGGCCTATGCTCGCGGTAAGGTGCTGGTCGAGAAGCTCAAAGGCATCATCCCGCGTCAGATGTTCGAGATCCCCATTCAGGCTGCGGTCGGGTCACGCGTGCTCTCGCGTCAGACCGTGCGTGCGATGCGCAAGGACGTGCTCGCCAAATGCTATGGCGGCGACATCACGCGTAAGCGCAAGCTGCTCGAGAAGCAGAAGCAAGGCAAGAAGCGCATGAAGAGCATCGGCAGCGTCGAAGTGCCCCAAGAAGCCTTCATGGCTATTCTCAAAGTCGACGAATGATCTGACGGTTCTAACGAGATGGAAGACCTGTTCAGGGATAGACGCCTTATTCTTGCACCGATGGCTGGTGTGACCGATGAGGTGTTTCGTGAACTCTGCATCGAAGCTGGCGCACAGCTCACCTATACCGAAATGGTCTCCGCGAAGGCACTCAGCTACGGCAGTGGCAAGACGCGCGATCTGCTCGTGCTTGCCCCCTCTGAGCAACAAGTGGCCGTTCAGATCTTCGGTCATGAACCAGAGACGATGGCGCAGGAAGCTTACGAACTCGAGCAAATGCTCGGGCACGCGGTCTTCTCCTTCGATGTGAACATGGGCTGCCCGGCACGCAAGATCGCAGGCAAGGGTGACGGAGCTGCGCTCATGCGCGACCCTTTGCTCGCAAGCCGCATCGTTGAGGCGATGGCGAACAAGGTCCAGCATCCGGTTACGGTGAAGATGCGCCGAGGCTTCGCTTACGGTGAAGAGACTGCCCCCGAGCTTGCCCACATCGTTCAAGAGTCGGGTGCTTCTGCAGTTGCGGTCCATGGACGCTATGCCCAGCAGTTCTACCAAGGGGATGCCTGCTGGGAAACGATCCGTCGCGTGAAAGAAGCCGTGAAGATCCCTGTGATCGGCAATGGCGATCTCACTTCGGGGGAGCGGGCGCGCGCCATGCTCACCGAAACTGGGTGCGATGCGCTGATGATCGGACGCGCGGCAGAAGGCAACCCCTGGATATTCTCCGAGATCAAATCCTATCTTGAGACCGGTGTTGCTGCACCGGCGCCAAGCACGGATGAGCGCATCGAAGTGGCGCTTCGCCATGCGCGCATGCTCTCGGAGCGCTTCGACGACCATATCGTGAAGATGCGCAAGCATGCCATGTGGTACCTGAAGGGCATGAGGGGAGCAACGGCAGCACGTCGCGCCATCAATGATGCGGTAACCTTCAACGATTTCGCCACGATCTTCCATGACGTTGCGGCACTTCAGAAGAGCGGGGAGGAGCAAGCATGATCGATCTTCCTGGCGGCGAGGTGCTTGAAGGCCAGCAGCCCTATGAGGCGCTCTATATTCATATCCCCTTCTGCAAGAGCAAATGCGCGTACTGTGATTTCGCGAGCGAAGCGATATCGGCTGATGATCCGCGTATCGAAGCCTATATCGATGAGCTCATCTTATCGATTCGCGCAGCTTCGCGCGCCGATTTGCTCGGGGATCTTAAAACGGTCTATATCGGCGGAGGAACGCCTACCCACATTGGCAACAAGCAGCTCTCGCGCTTGCTCTATGCGCTCTCGCTCTCGATGCACCTTACCCCTGAGGTAGAGTGCACGCTCGAGGTGAATCCCGAGAGCCTCACTGAGGCTATGGTGAAGGACCTGTTCGCCCTTGGTGTGACCCGTCTTTCGTTTGGTGTGCAATCGTTCGATGACGCGGTTTTGGCAACGCTTGGGCGTGCGCATGATGCCGAGCAAGCGCGTAAGGCGATCGAGCGTGCGCAGTTGCGTTTTGAGAACATCAGTCTCGATCTGATGTGCGGCATCCCGGGGCAGAGCATCGATTCATTTCGCTCGTCGGTCGAAGAGGCTCTTTCTCTTGGGGTGGCGCATGTGAGCATCTATCCGCTCACGATCGAAGAAGGCACGCGCCTGCGGGACCTCATGGACAGATCGGCGTTCGTGGAGAGCGAAGATGCGCTCTCTGATGCAGCAGCGGAGATGATGGTGTGTGCAGAGGAGCTGCTCGTGGCGCACGGATTCCACCGCTACGAAGTGGCGAGCTATGCACGCGCGGGGTTCGAATGCGAGCACAATAAGATGTATTGGACAGGAAAGCCCTACCTTGGCGTCGGTCATGCGGCGGTTTCCATGAAGCAGAACGATGCAAGCCGCGTGCGCTTTAGCGATGGCTGCGTTCAGGAAGTGCTCACCCATGAGCAGGCGCTCGTTGAGGATCTTATGCTCGGTATGCGCATGAGCAGGGGAGTGAGCGCAGAGAAGGTGCAGGCGGTAGATGCGCTCGTACCGAATACGCGCTCAGCGTTTGCGGCCCTCGAAGAGAAGGGGCTCGTGCTCGAACGAGCCGGGCGCTTCGTTCCGAGTGAAAAAGGTTGGCTCTACGGTAACGAGATATTCGCAACCTTGCTCGATCTTGCCTGAATGCGAATTTCCTCCATAGTTCGCGGACGATTTCAACCGCCCCTGCGCATAACCTACCGATAACAGTATTGTTTCGTGGAGTTTTAGCACTCTCATCCTCAGATTGCTAAAATGCGTTGAGTCGAAAGGTTGTGCGTGCTCTCAGATAGAAGACAATACGTTCTCAGGATGCTCATCAATGAGTACATCGCTCATGCGCTCCCGATCGGCTCACGCACGCTGATCGATCGCTATCACCTCGACATCAGCTCTGCTACCGTGCGCAACGAGCTCTCTCATCTTGAAGAAGCAGGGTATCTTACCTCGCCGCATACTTCTGCCGGGCGCGTGCCGACCGATTTCGGGTATCGCACGTTCGTGGATGAGCTGCTCGATAATCTCTCTGATGCTCCTAAGCCCGATATCCTGGATGAATTGCGCAAAGACGCTTCCGAGCTCGACGATCTGCTCGATCGGACTTCGCAAGCCTTGGCGCGTTTCACGAACTGTCTCGCTATGGTGGTTCCGCGCGGGCTCGTGAGCGTTCAGATCGCCCGTATTACGCTGGTGCAGCTTGGCACGAACCGCCTTTTGGCCGTTATCGTCAGTGAAGATGGATCGGTCTTCCAGCGCCAGATCGAATCGAATGAGGAGCTGAGTGCGGAGCGCCTGGGTGCGATTGAGGCCGCTCTGAATGACATCTATGCAGGTTCGACGATCAAAGCAGGGCAGAGCGCAAGCGGCAGCGATGCGGTACGCGAATTGAGCGCACGAGCAGACGTGTTGAACGATCCGCTCACGCTTCTTATCGAAGAGGAGCTCTACGATTGCTGCGCGCATCGCAAGACCGAAAAGCCCCATACGCTCGGCATCGCCCGTTTGCTCGATCAGCCAGAATTCTCCGACGCGACCCGTCTTGTGCCTATCATCGAAAAGCTCGAAGATGAAACGATCCTCTTCCATCTTTTCAATGAGCCCACCTCGAGCGATCTGCCGCTCGTGCGCATCGGGCATGAGAATGTGAGCGAGGAGCTCGCGGATGTTTCTGTGGTGGCAGCACCTTATGGTGCAAAGGATGATCGCGGCATCATCGCGGTCATAGGCCCGACCCGTATGGATTATGAACACGCGATCAAGGCAGTACGCGCTGCCCAATCGCTTTTACAAGATTCTTGATACAGAGAAAGTGAACGAACAGCATGGCTCAAGATCTCTATGAAATTCTCGGCGTGGATAAGACCGCAACCGAAGATGAAGTGAAGAAGGCGTTCCGCAAAAAGGCGCGCACGCTTCATCCAGACGTGAATAAGGATCCCGATGCAGAAGAGCGCTTCAAGGAACTCAACGAGGCGTATGACGTGTTGAGCGATCCTGCGAAGCGCAACCACTATGATCGCTATGGCGCGATCCCGGGGGCAGGTGCAGGAAGCGGGTACGTCGATCTTGAAGACCTCTTCGGCGGCGGCTTCGGTATGGGAGATCTGTTCAGCTCGTTCTTCAGTGGTGGCGCGGGGCGCTCGGCAACGGTCAAGCGCGAAGGACGCGATATGGGCGTTGGTCTGCGCGTAACGCTTGAAGAAGTTGCTGCTGGCGTGAAGAAGGAGATCATCTACGATCGCCTTTCTCCTTGTCCTGAATGTAGTGGAACGGGACTGGGCGAAGATGGTGAGGAGATCACCTGTCCTGAATGCCATGGACGCGGACGCGTGGTAACGGTTCAGCATACCTTCCTTGGCGACATGCAAGCAGCCTCTACCTGTTCTAACTGCCAGGGTGCTGGCGTGGTGATCGAGAATCCGTGCCCAGAATGCGATGGGCAGGGAAGGGTTCCCGATCGACAGCGCTTATCAGTCGATATCCCTGTGGGCATTCACGATGGACAGCAGCTGCGTTTGAGCGGCTATGGCGAAGCAGGCATTCGCGGTGCAAGTTCGGGCGACTTGATCGTTACGTGCCGCATCGACCCACACGAGTTCTTCGAGCGTGTGGGCGACGATCTGCATGTGACCACGGTCATCTCGGTGGTCCAGGCAGCGCTTGGTGCCGATATCGAGATCGAAGGCATCTTCGAAGACGAACTGGTGAAGGTTCCGATCCCGAGCGGCTGCCAATATGGTCAGGTCGTCCGCGTGCGTGGGTTCGGCATGCCGCGTTTCCAGGACGATGTGCGCGGAGACATGCTCGTGCATGTCGAAGTTTCGATCCCTACGCGCCTTTCGAAGCGCGAGCGCGAGCTGCTTGAGGACTTGGCTGACGAAATGGACGAGAGCTTCACGTCTGCGCGTACGCCGCTCGAGAAGCTGCGCAACGCATTCAATTCGTAGGATTCGGCTATGTCGCTCCATCAGCTCTTTTGCACCAACGAAGCGATCGCTCGCGAAGTAGATTTTCCCTTTCTTCTTGGGATCGATCCGCAGGATCGCAACCATGTGAAGGCTCTGCGTCTTGAAGTTGGCGAACATATAGCGGTGGTGGATGCGAGCAGCGACTATTTTGAAGTAGAGATCACCGCGCTTCAGGGTGAAGAGGTCTGGGTGCGCATCGCAAAGCATCTCGACGCGCCAAACGACGCGGTCCCGGTCATGCTCGTTCAAGGGCTTGCTAAAGGCGACAAGATGGACACCGTGCTCCGCGCCGCCACCGAACTGGGTATCGCAGGGTTCTATCCCACTGAAATGAGCCGTAGCGTGGTGAAGCTCGATGCTAAGAAGAAGGATAAACGCGGCTCTCGTTTCGTACAGATCGCACGGAGCGCTGCGCTGCAATCGGGTCGTACGACCATTCCTGAGATAGGGAGCATACGTACGCTTGCGCAGTTGGCTGAGCAATTCGGCCCACACGACCTGGTCATCGTCTTTTGGGAAGAGGAAGACCTGGAAAACAGCGTGTCAGCCTTTTTCGATTCACCCGCAACGAAATCTCTTCTTGAATCGCTTGAGCGTATCTGGATCGTTATCGGCCCTGAGGGCGGTATGAGCTCCGACGAGGTGCAGTGCATCGAAGATTCTGAGGCCACGGTCGTTGTTCTCTCGCTCGGTCCGACGATCTTGCGCACCGAAACTGCGGGGGTGGTAGCCTGCGCATTGGTGCTCAACGAATTACGCAACTGTGCAGCGCAGGTCTCATGATGAGATTCCATGTGGTGAACCTTGGTTGCAAGGTGAATAAAGCTGAATCCGATTCGATGAGCGCGCATTTGCTCGCTACGGGAAATGAGCTGGTCGGCCTCGATGAGGCTGATGCGATCATCATCAATACGTGCACCGTAACGGGAGATGCAGAGAAGAAGACGCGCAAGGCCGTCCGCCGTGCTCTGCGTGAGAATACCCATGCGCGCGTGATGGTCACCGGTTGTGCTGCAGCGATCTCTCCCGATTTCTATCGTGCGCTCGATTCGCGTGTGGAGATCATCGAAAAGGCTGCCTTTCTCTCGACCGACCCCGCGTGTCGCACTGGGCTCGCCTTTCCTGCCCGTGTGTCGGTGAAGGTGCAAGATGGCTGCGATCATGCATGCACCTATTGCATCGTCCATGTTGCGCGGGGAAAGGCCTTCTCACGCCCACTCGATGAGATCGTTGCTGAAGTAAAGGCGCTTGAGCGCGCAGGCATCCGTGAAGTGATGCTCTCTGGCATCGATCTGGGATCCTATCGCTTCGAGAAGCAGGCGCTCGATGCGCTCCTATCGACGCTTATCGAAGCTACCCACGAAATGCGCTTCCGCATCTCTTCTGTCGAGCCCGCTTCGCTCACTCCCGCTACGATCGAGCGGATCGCGCAAGCTGAAGGGCGTATCTGCCGTCACCTGCATCTGCCTTTGCAGTCGGGCTCAGACAAGGTGCTCAAGGAGATGAACCGCCCTTATGGTGCGGAATTCTATCTGCGGCTTTGCGAGGGTCTCTACGGTGCACTTCCCACGCTTGCTCTTTCAACTGACATCATCTGTGGATTCCCGGGTGAGACCGATGCAGAGTTCGAAGAGACGCTCTTGCTCGCGAAACAGGCGCGATTCTCGAAGATCCATGCCTTTCGCTACTCGATGCGCGAAGGCACGCCGGCAGCTGCGCGATGCGATCAGATCGATCCGTCCACAAAAGAACAGCGCCTCAAAAAGCTCCTCGCGCTTGCTCGCGACCTGCGCAAAGAAGACGGTCTGCGCCGCATTGGAGCGAGCGAAGCGGTACTCATCGAGACGCCGGGCATCGGCATGAGCGAATCCTATTTCAAGGTCGAGGCACCTCGCGATATCCCGCAAGGGACTCTTTGTGAGCTTTCCTTAACAGCACTTGATTCATCTTGTATGATGAAGGCATGCAAAAAGAAGTAACACAATCCATCAATCTGAATGACCCTCTACTGCTCGGCAATCTGCTTGGACCGAACGACGAGAACCTGCGTTTCATCCAGGATTCGTTCCAGGCGCGCATCACGGTGCGGGGCAGTCAGATCGAGATCGAGGGTTCGCCCATCGAGGTGGACAGTATCACCACGCTCATCTCGGACATGCTCGCCGATATCGATCAAGGCGTTGAGCCCGATGTCGAGTCGATCAAGCGCTCGCTCGCGCTCCTTCACGAAGGGGAGTACGCCCCTAAAGAGCTTCATGATGATGTGGTCCTTTCCTATAAAGGACGCGTGATTCGCCCGAAGACTCCTATGCAGAAAGAGTATCTCGACTATATCCGCACGAAGACCATCACCTTCGGTATGGGCCCCGCTGGTACGGGTAAGACCTATCTTGCCATGGCCATGGCGGTCGCTGCGCTCAATCGCAAGGAGGTCGGGCGCATCCTGCTCACGCGCCCGGTGGTAGAGGCGGGGGAGAACCTCGGCTTTCTGCCCGGAACGCTCACCGAGAAGATCGATCCCTATATTCGTCCGCTCTACGATGCGCTCTTCGATATGATGGACCCCGTGCGCGCCAATAAGCTGCTCGCCGAAGGGGTGATCGAGATCGCTCCGCTCGCGTTCATGCGTGGTCGAACCTTGAACGACAGCTTCATCATCTTGGACGAGGCGCAAAATACCACGTCTCAGCAGATGAAGATGTTCATCACGCGTCTTGGCATGGGTTCGAAGATGGTCATCACAGGCGACATGACGCAGACCGACCTGCCCAAGGGTATCTCCGGGCTTCAGACAGTACGCCAAGTTCTCGAAGGGATCGATGAGATCGGCTTCATCGAATTCCAGACGCGCGATGTCGTGCGTAATTCGCTCGTTTCGAAGATCATCGCAGCGTATGCTCGTGCCGAGGCGAACAACCTTCGTTTGTAGAGGTGATGGGTAAGATGGATATCGCTTTGCGTTTCGACTACGGCGAGGATAAGCTTGCCGGTCTTCCCCTTGAAGAGCTCATCGCGTTCGTGCTCGCTTCCCGTAAGCTCCCGCAAACTACCAGTGTTTCGGTCACCTTCGTTTCGAACGAACGCATCCACGAGCTGAATCGCGCCTATCGTGGCATCGATAAGCCCACCGATGTGCTCTCGTTCGAATGCGATAACATTCCGTTCGAAGGTGAGGCGATCGATCAGAACGAAGAATACGAACTGGGCGATGTGATCATCGCTACCGATGTCGCTATCGCGCAAACTGCAGAATTCGGTACCACGCTTGAAGAAGAGGTGAGCCTGCTCATCACGCACGGACTGCTGCATCTCTGCGGCTACGATCACATCGAAGAAGCTGAAGCGCTCGAGATGGAGGCGCTCGAAGATGAGCTCTTGGCGCAGTGGAACGAAGTCAAGGCGAGCTCTCAGGCGAGCGGTTCTTGCGAGTAGAGGTTCGCATGGCTTTCAAGGACTCAGACTTCACCTTCATCGCTTCCGTGCGCTGTGCGCTCAAGGGCGTGCGCTTTGCAAGTAGGGAGCGCAACTTCCGTATCGACATCGTCTGCGCGCTCATCACGATCATCCTCGGTTTCGTCTGTCAGATCTCCGCCTTCGAATGGTTGGTGGTGGTCGCTTGTTTTGGGCTGGTGCTCGGCGGCGAGGCGCTCAATTCAGCGTTGGAATACATCGTCGATCTTGCAAGCCCTGATTATCATGTGCTCGCGGGCAAGGCGAAGGACTGCGCTGCAGGAGCGGTGCTCCTCTTCGCGGCTGCATCGTTCGTCATCGGGTGCATCATCTTCATCCCGAAGTTGCTCGCCCTTGTCTTTGGAGCATGATCATGAACGCAGAACAGGGTTTCAGATCAGGTTTCGTCACGCTGCTCGGACGACCTAATGCAGGCAAATCGACGCTACTGAATGCGATCATGCACAAGAAGTTCGCGATCGCTTCACCGACCGCGCAGACAACGCGCCATCGCTTCCGCGCGATCCACACCACCGAAGACTATCAGCTCATCATCGTGGATACGCCAGGTCTTCACAAGCCTCATGATGCGCTCGGAGAAGAGCTGAACACCACTGCGATCAAGGCGCTCGAAGGCGTGGATGTGGCAGCTTTTTTGCCCGATGCCTCCGAGCCTCTCGGTACAGGAGACGAATGGGTGATCGCTCAGCTCGCGAATGCGAAGAATACGCCGAAGATCCTGGTCATCTCGAAGAGCGCTACGGCAAGCGAAGAAGAGATCGCTGCACAGATCGAAGCGGCAAGAGTGCTTGCGAGCTGGGATGAGATCGTGGTCGCGAGCGCGCTGGAGGAAGAGAACGTCGAGGCATTCGTCGATGCCGTGGTGAACTATCTTCCCGAAGGCCCGCTTTGGTTCCCTGCCGACATGGAAACCGACCAACCACAGGAGGTCATCGTTGCGGAATTCATCCGCGAGAAGATCCTCTTCACGGTCTATGACGAAGTTCCCCATGCGATCGGGGTGGTGGTCGATGAGATGGGTTATAACCGCCGTAAGCATCTCACGCGCATCTATGCGACCATCTATGTCGAGCGCGATTCCCAGAAAGGCATCCTCGTGGGCAAAGGGGGCGCTACCATCAAGCACATCGGTACCGAAGCGCGCAAGGATCTCGAAGTGCTGCTGGGCACCAAGGTCTATCTCGACCTGCAGGTCAAAGTGAAGAAGAACTGGCGTCGCGACCTCAACCAGATCCGTCGGTTCGGATATGGTGAGGGCATCTGATCGTTCATGGCAAGTCCTACCAAAACGGTCACTGCGCTCGTGCTGCGCCGTACGAAGCTCGGTGAAACGGATGTCATCGTCACACTCCTTGCCGAAGATGATTCCCAGGTCAAAGCAGTTGCGAAAGGTGCGCGTAAGCCAACTTCAAGTTTCGCTTCGCGCCTGGAGCTTTACTCGGTTGCTAAGATACTGGTCGCCGAGGGCAAGAATCTCGATATCGTGAAAGAAGTGCGCCTGCTCGAAGGAAACGAAGCGCTCAGGAACGATTTCTTTCGTTCGAGCGCATCGGCGCCGCTCGTCGAGCTCCTTGCGAAGTCAACGTACGAGAACCAGCCGACCGCGCGCTTGTTCGCGCTTTCGCGCGCAGCGCTTCATTCCATCGCAAACACTCCTAACGATCCGCTCGTAGCTACGCTTGCGGGGCTTCTGAAGGCACTGGCATTCCTTGGGTTCCGTCCTTCATTCATAGAGTGCGTAGGATGTGGTGATACGCCTGAGCTTGCAGAAGGAACGCGGCAGACCTTCTCGTTCTTCGACGGGGGAGTGGTGTGCGCTCGCTGTGCGGCGCACCATGAGACCACGCTGGTGAGCGCAGGAGTGCTCCAGTGGTGCAATACGCTGCTCTATTCAACATTTCAAGAGATCGAGGCGTATCATGTTCCTGCTGGGGTGCTCGAAGAAGCGCTCGTGTTCACGAACGAATGGATCCATCTTCACCTCGGAATCTCCATGAAATCGCTTGCGTTCCTGTTCAAGAATGTATTCAACTCGTCTATCTGATCTCGTTCGCGCCGCTCGCGCAAATCGTGTCTTGAGTTCGCCGGGCGTACCTCTATAATTAAACGGCTGCAAAACAGCGTTTTGGTACTTGGTCGATATGCACCACCGCTTATCAACCCAGTTCCAATGCCAACAACAAGAAAGGTGGAACAATGGCAAACAAAGACAGCATCTCAAAGGAGCGCACCGCAGAGCTCATCGCCGAATATGGCAAGAATGCTCAGGATTCTGGTAGTGCTGAAGTTCAGGTCGCGATCCTCACCGAGCGCATCCGTAACCTCACCGAGCACCTCAAAGAGCACCCCAAGGATCACCACACGCGCCGCGGTCTACTCATGCTCGTTGGTAAGCGTCGTCGCTTGCTCGTCTACATCAAGAACCGCGACATCCTCGAATACCGCGAACTCATCAAGAAGCTCGGTATCCGCGACAACATCTAAGGTCACCTTGAGCCCGCACCTCGCGGGCTTTTGTGTATAAACGGTCGGCATCGTAGAGACGGTGCTGCTCGGGTGGGCAGAACGCTTTGCCTGCGAAGAAGCTTCACTGCAATCCGGCAGGAAGAAAGAGAAAGAACGATACATGAAAAAAGTCACTAGAACATTCGAACTCTACGGGAAAGAGTACTCCCTCTCCACTGGCGAGCTTGCCAAGCAGGCATCCGGTGCAGTGGTCGTCACTCAGGGCGATACCACCGTGCTCGTAACGGCGGTCATCTCTGAATCTGAGAAGGACTACGATTTCTTCCCCCTTACCGTCGACTTCATCGAGAAGATGTATGCGGTCGGTCGCATCCCTGGAGGATATCTCAAGCGCGAGGCGAAGCCTTCCGATCATGGCATCCTCACCGCACGTATGATCGACCGTCCGATCCGCCCTGGCTTTGCCGATGGCTTCAAGCAGGAAGTGCACATCGTGGCAACGCCGCTCGTGCTCGACACGCAAGACCTGCCCGACTGCATCTCCGTTATGGGCGCTTCTGCTGCGCTCATGTGCGCAAGCGCTCCGTTCGATGGCCCTGCTGCCTGCGTACGCATCGGCCGCAATATCGAGACCGGCGAATTCATTGTGAATCCTACCGTTGAAGAGGATGAGAATTCCGATCTCGAACTCACCATCGCTGGTACCGCCGACTATATCTCCATGGTCGAAGCGGGCGCTCAAGAGATCTCTGAAGAGGATATGCTCGCTGCGATGACCTTCGGCCAGGAAGCCATCAAGGCATTCTGCGAAGAGCAGAGCGCATTCCTTGCCGAGGTTGCTCCTGAGCCGCGCGAATGGCCGGTTCATGTGGCGGATCCTTCCATCGTAGCACGTATCGAGCCGTTCTTCGACCAGATGAGCGCTGCGCTCAAAGACGCCGACAAGCATGCTCGTATGGCCAAGGTCGATGAGCTCAAAGCATCTATCAAGGAAAACGAATTCACCGAAGAGGAGCGCGCCGCTTGGGGCTCCGACATCGCTGCTGAGCTCAAGTCGCTCGAAAAGCACGCTAGGCGCGCGATGGTCATCGAAACGGGCGAACGTGCCGATGGTCGTACCTCGACCGAGATCCGTCCGCTCCACATCGTTGCTGGCTATCTGTCGCGCGTTCATGGTTCTGGCCTCTTCCAGCGCGGTCAGACCCAAGCGCTTTCCGTTTGTACGCTCGGTATGCTCAATGAATGGCAGCGCCTCGACACCATCTGGCCTGAAGAGGGTAAGCGCTACATGCATCAGTACAACTTCCCGCCGTATTGCACGGGTGAGGTTGGCCGCATGGGTGCACCGAGGCGCCGCGAAGTCGGTCATGGTGCGCTCGCTGAACGCGCGCTCATCCCAGTCCTTCCGAGCGAAGATGAATTCCCGTATTCCATCCGCGTCGTATCTGAGGTTCTCGAATCGAACGGTTCTTCTTCTATGGCTTCTACCTGCGGCTCTACGCTGGCGCTCATGGATGCTGGCGTGCCTATCAAGGCTCCTGTCGCTGGTATCGCGATGGGTCTTATCAAGGAAGGCGACGATATCGTCATCCTCTCCGATATCCAGGGCCTAGAAGACTTCTTGGGCGATATGGACTTCAAGGTTTGCGGTACTGAAAAGGGCATCACCGCACTTCAGATGGATAATAAGGCACGTGGTCTCTCAGTTGATATCCTTGCACGCGCGCTCAATCAGGCTAAAGAAGGTCGTGCGTTCATCATGAATGCGATGCTCGAAGCTATCGATGCTCCGCGCAACGAGCTCTCACCCTATGCTCCGCATATCGAGACCATCCATATCCCTGTTGATAAGATTCGCGACGTCATCGGTACAGGCGGTAAGGTCATCCGTGGCCTTCAGGAAGAAACCGGCGCAACGATCGAGGTGCAGGAAGATGGCACCGTACACGTTGCTTCTACCAACGCTGAGAGCGGCAATGCTGCACGTGAAGCGATCCTTGGCATCGTGAAGGTTCCCGAAGTGGGAGAGGTCTACGAGGGCGAAGTGGTCGGCATCAAGGACTTCGGTGCGTTCATCCGTCTTACTCCTGGTAAGGATGGTCTGCTCCACATCTCGCGCATGGCCAACGGTCGCGTAGCGAAGGTCGAAGATGTGATGAATATCGGCGATATCGTGAAGGTCGAGGTCATCGAAGTGGGCGACAATGGCAAGATCTCGCTCGATCGTCTCGACAAACCTGATGTGAAGAGCGATGGACCGCGTCCTGGTCAAGGCTTCAACAACCATGGCAAGGAGAACAGTAACGGCAATCGTAAACCGCGTCGTCGCCACAATTAGTCTGAACATGGCATAAAGCGAATAAGCCCCTCACCATAAGACGTGAGGGGCTTTTTGTTGTTCTTCACCGGCAGCACTTCGCGCGTCTGCGCGCTTTGTCGTACACTAGTGTTCAAACCTATTTCATTGGAGAAGAGGATTCGATGTATAGCTATAAAACGAGTGGCGTCTGTGCACGTACGATCAATTTCGACATCGATGATAACGGCATCATCACGGCCGTTGAATTCGATGGCGGCTGCAATGGAAATCAAACAGGCATCTCGCGTTTGGTAGTGGGGAAGCCTGCCGAAGAGATCATCTCGATCTTGAAGGGCACTACCTGCGGCAAACGCCCCACGAGCTGCCCCGATCAGCTCGCCCGTGCACTTCAAGAAGCGATCGACGCACTCTAGATGATCGCTTAGATCCTCAATTCATCACCTAGTCTAAGGAGACACTATGATAAAAGTTGCTGTAGCAGGCTATTCAGGAAGGATGGGCTCTGCCGTCGTTGATGCGGTGAGCGCAGCAGACGATATGGAAGTCGTGTGCGGCATCGATCCGTATGCGACCGAGCAAGCATTCCCGACCTTCGCCACGATCGATGAGGCCCTCGCAGGCGCACAGTTCAACGTGCTCGTCGATTTCACCCAACCCGATGTCGTTGCAAAGACCTTAGCGGTCGCACTTCCTGCTGGCATCGATTGCGTTGTCGGCACCACGGGCATGAGCCAGGATACCTTGCAAGAGCTCGCTTCGAGCGCTGCCGATGGCGCTTGCTTGTTCTACGCTCCGAACTTCACGACCGGTGCCGTGCTGATGATGGAGTTTGCCAAGATTGCAGCGCCTTATTTCCCTGAGGCCGAGATCATTGAATTCCATCATGCCAATAAGAAGGATGCCCCTTCTGGTACTGCAGTACGCACGGCTGAGATCATCCAGGAGTCCCGCAGGCGCGATAGCGTTGCTCCAGGCAAAGAGACCGAGAATGCTGGTTGCGAAGGCGCGCGCGGTGCCGAAGTGGCAGGCGTTCCTGTTCACTCGGTTCGCTCCATGGGCTATGTGGCTTCGCAGGAGGTCGTCTTCGGCTCGATGGGTCAGACGCTCACGATCCGTCACGATTCATGGGATCGCACCTCTTATATGCCAGGTGTCTTGCTCGGCATTCGCAATGTTGGCGCACAGCATGGTCTTATTGTCGGTTTAGAGAACTTCATGTAAGAGTTGCGCGCTGCTCATGCCATAATATGAGCAGCAATCGAGTGGCAACCGTTCCGCTCATATCTATTTGCGCGTGTCTTGGCTCGTAGTTAGGAGATAACAATGTCAGCAGCAACAGCGCCTCGTTTTGGTCGTATGATTCCCGCAATGGTCACTCCGTTCGACGAGAACCTCGATCTCGACCTCAAACAAGCGCGTGCGTTGGCTCGTCGTCTTGTTGAGAACGGTGCCGATGCGCTCATCATCAATGGCACCACCGGCGAAAGCCCTACGGTGTTCTATCCGCAGAAGATGAAGCTCTTCGAAGCGGTCGTCTCTGAAATCGATGGGGAAGTGCCCGTTATCGCCAACGTGGGTGACAACTGCACGGCTGACACGGTCGATTTCGCGCGTGATGTGCAGAAGCTGGGCGTGGATGGCTTCATGCTCGTGGTCCCTTACTACAACAAGCCTCCGCAAGAAGGTCTCTATCAGCACTTCAAGACCATCGCAGAAAGCATCGATCTTCCGTGCATCCTCTACAACATCCCTGGTCGTTGCGTTATCAATATGACCGCGGAAACGACCCTTCGCCTGGCGAACGAAGTGGATAATATCGTTGCGATCAAAGAAGCATCGGGTAATCTCGAGCAGGTCGCAGCTATTCTGGCAGGCGCGCCAGAAGGCTTCGAGGTGTATTCAGGAGACGATGCCCTTACCTACGACATCATGAAGCTCGGTGGTGCTGGTGTCATTTCCACCATCGGAAACGTAGCACCCGATCGCATGAAGGAGATCGTCGATCTCTGCGCTGCGGGAGATTTCGAAGCAGCCGCGAAGGCTAACGAAGCCCTTCTTCCGCTCATGAACGAGCTTTTCATCACCTCGAATCCCATCATGGTGAAAGAGGCTTTGAACCTGCTCGGATTCCCTGTTGGTGGCGTGCGCTTGCCGCTCGTCAACGCAACGGCTGAACAATCAGCCGAACTCGCAGAGGTAATGCGCCAAGTTGGCGTTTTGAAGTAACCATCTATACAAGAAACAGCACGTCTAAGCGCACAAGGGCGTGCTGTTTAGAAATGAGAGGAAATGGCGCAACAAAAGACAGAATCGAAAAACCAGAACAAACGCAACAATGAAACTGTCAAGCACGTTCAGCTTGAACGAAAGCGCCCCAAGCTTTCCAAAGTAAATGGCTCAAAGCAGGGCAATAACAAATCGAACAATCAAAACAAGAAGAACAATAATCGTCGTCCGAAGCAGAATCAGACAAAGCGCGATCCTAAAGCAACGCTGCGCATCATCCCCCTTGGCGGGCTCGATGCGATCGGCAAGAACATGACGGTCTTCGAATGCAAGAACGACATGGTGCTCGACGATGCGGGTCTCATGTTCCCCGATGATGACCATCCGGGCATCGACCTCATCCTGCCAGATTACACCTACGTGCTCGAGAACGCCGATAAGCTGCGTGGCATCATCATCACGCATGGCCACGAAGATCACACGGGCGCTTTGCCGTATCTTCTGAAGGATCTGGGCAAGCAAGTACCGATCTATGCGACCAAGCTCACGCTCGGCCTTATCGAAGGCAAGCTCAAGGAGCACAAGATCAAGAACGCGAAGCTCTGTGAGATCAAGCCGGGGCAGACGATCGACCTTGGATGCATCAAGGCAGAATTCTTCGCGGTGAACCATTCTATCCCTGATGCTGTGGGCGTATTCTATCGTTCTCCTGCAGGCAACGTGCTCCATATGGGCGATTTCAAGCTCGATCAATCGCCGATCGATGGCGTTCAGACCGATTTTGCAGCCTTGGCACGCTTCGCCAAAGAGGGCGTCGATCTTATGCTCTCCGACTCGACGAACGCAACGAACCCCAACTTCACGCCTTCAGAAGCTGAAGTGGGCAAAGCGCTCGATCGCATCATCTCAGGCGCGAAGGGGCGTGTGATCGTCGCTTCGTTCGCTTCGCACATTCATCGTATGCAGCAGATCTGCGATGCGGCTGTGAAGAACGGGCGCAAGGTCGCCGTTACGGGGCGCTCGATGGTCCAGAATACCGATATCGCGCGCCGTCTAGGCTACCTCAACATCTCTGATAAGGACATCATCGATGCGTACGATCTGAAGGGTATGCCGCCCGATAGCTATGTGGTCATGTGCACTGGCTCTCAGGGTGAGCCACTTTCAGCGCTAGCACGTATCGCCGGGGGTAACCATAAGACCATCTCGATCGATGAAGGCGACACCGTCATCATCTCGGCAACGCCGGTTCCAGGCAACGAGAAAGCGGTCACGCGTGTGGTGAACTCGCTTGCGAAGATCGGTGCGGATGTCTACGACAAATCGCGCGCCTGTGTGCATGTGTCTGGTCATGCGGGTGCTGAAGAGCTCAAGCTCGTTTTGTCCATCGTGCGCCCTCAAGCGTTCTTGCCGGTTCACGGTGAAGCGACCCACTTGCGCGCACATGCTAATCTTGCTGAAGCAACGGGCGTTTCGCCTGAAGATGTCTTCATCCTTGAGAACGGCGAATCGATCGAACTGAGCTCTAAGGGGATCAAGATCGGCGAATCGGTGCCGAGCGGCATCGTACTTGTTGATGGTCTTTCTGTGGGCGACACGTCCGAAATGGTGCTCCATGAGCGTTCGAGCCTCGGTGCGCAAGGGGTGGCGAGCATCGCGTGCGCTGTGAATAGAAAGAGCCGTTCACTGGTAACGCCTGTTCTTGTCGAGATGCACGGTATTCCTGGCGGTGATGATCCTGAACTGGTGAAAGCGGTGAGCAAAGCGGTCTCGAATGCGATACAGCGTTCGCTCTCGAAGGAAGAGCCGCCGCGCGGAACGCGCAAGATCGCTCGAAGTGCGCTGCTTTCGGTGCTTTGGGAACGCACGAACCAGCGACCGCTTGTCATCGTGAATATCCTTGAGCTTTAGTCTATAATTCATACAGAAACCTTTATCACACTATTAAACGCACTACAGAAAGGTTTACATGGCCAGGCAGCCCGACAATCGCTCGCGCGGAGCCTCGCAAAAAGGGAAGAGCGCTTCAACGAAGCGGTCTTCTGCTCAAGGCGCGGTCAAAGGAAAACCCGGTAATTATCAAAAGCAAGCACCTGTGCAACAAGGTGCTTTGCTCGATTCACGCACAAAACACGATATCGCCGGGGTGGTGCTCGCGGTACTTGCCGTGGCGCTGTTCATCACCGCTTTGCTTCCTCCTGATGGCATGGTCACCTCCTTGCTGGGAGCGGGGCTTCATAATGCTTTCGGCATCGGGGCCTATGTGCTGCCATTCTTCCTCTTGGTAGTTGCGATCACTTATTTGCTCCGTTTCGATGCGGGCCTTGTTCCTGCGCGTACGGCACTTGGATCGCTCATCATCTTCCTTACGCTGCTCACGCTGCTTTCGATGCTCATGCCCAATGCTGAGGTCGATCCCAACATCGTCTTCAATCCCCTTACGCTCGTGAATTACGGCGGCTACTGCGGAGGAGCGTTTGCTTGGGTGCTCCTGCGCCTGTTCGGCTTCACCGTTTCGCTCATCATCATCGTGGGGCTTTTCGTCGTCGGCATCCTCATCATCGGATTCTCGATCTCCGCAGCATTCGAGCGCATGCGTGATGAGCGCCGTGCGCGAGAAGAAGCAGAGGAGAGCGAAGCGGCGCTGTTCGCACGCATGAACCTTGCTCATACGCAAAACCAGCATCCGCTTGCGCGCCGTCGTCTCTCTCAGCGTATCGATCCTCGTAAGATCGAAGGGCGCGAATCAGCGCACCCCGCTCCTGCTCACGCTCCGCTTCCGGAAGAGGCGCTCAAGACCCGCGTGCTCGATCATGAACAGGCAAAAGAAGCCCAGTCTCTCACTCGAAAGCTTGGTCCGCGCAAGCATAAGCTCTCTGATGCTCCCGAAACGCCCGCAGCAGGCGCGCACGAACAGAAGACGGTCCTGCTCGATGCAGAAGAAGTGGCAGCTAAGAGCAACAAGGCCGAACAGGCAGGGAAGAAGCCGAAGAAGAAGCGCGTGGCCGTCCCGAGCGCCATACCGCAGCCGCTCGATGGTTTCACGCTTCCCGATTTCAACCTCTTAAATGTTTCTTCTGCAGAGAACCAGCATGCAGAGACCGATGCCTCGCTCAAGATCGTGGCGCAGAACCTTGAAGATACGCTCCATGATTTCGGCGTCGATGCCGATGTGGTGGGGTGGGTAGCCGGCCCTACGGTCACGCTCTTCAAGGTCGATCTTCCCTCTGGTGTGCGCGTCAATCGCGTTTCGAATCTCACTGACGACATCGCACTCGCACTGGCGTCGCCAGGTGTGCGTATCTTCGCACCGATCCCTGGTACGAACTATGTGGGCATCGAAGTTCCTAACCAGGTACGTCAGACGGTCTATCTTGGCGATGTGCTCAAGGGCACTAAGGGCGGACCGCTCCAGATCGCGATCGGTAAGGACGTGGAAGGGGAGTGCATCGTTTCCGATCTTGCCAAGATGCCTCACTTGCTCATCGGCGGTACCACCGGTTCAGGTAAATCAGTCTCCATCAACGCTATGATCATGTCGATTCTCATGCGCGCAACACCTGCTGAGGTGCGCTTCATCATGATCGACCCGAAGCGCGTCGAGTTCACTCCCTATAACGGCATCCCGCATCTTTACGTTCCCGTTGTGACCGAAGCGCGTGAAGCAGCGAGTGCGCTCGCGTGGGCGGTCGCTGAAATGGAGCGCAGGCTCAAAGTGTTCTCTGGCCTTGGTGCGCGCAACATCGGTCAATACAATGCGAAGGCTCAGGAGAGCAAGAAGGCAGCTGAGAAGGATCCTGAGAACGCTGAGGTGCTCGAAGAGCTGCCCTATATCGTCATCATCATCGACGAGCTTGCCGATCTCATGATGAACGTGGGCAAAGAGGTCGAATTCTCTATTTCGCGCTTGGCACAGCTTGCTCGTGCGGCGGGCATACATCTTATCGTCGCGACTCAGCGCCCCTCGACCAACGTGGTTACCGGTCTTATCAAGGCGAATATCACCAACCGTATCGCCTTCAACGTTGCCTCGGGCATCGACTCGCGCGTCGTGCTCGATACGCCTGGTGCCGAAAACCTCATCGGCTTAGGAGACCTTCTCCTTTCCAAGCCCGAACTGGCAAAACCACAGCGTATCCAAGGGTGTTTCGTTTCGGAGGACGAGATCGCCGCAGTGGTGGAGCACCTCAAAGAACAGGGTGAGCCCGAGTACCATAACGATATCCTCTCCACGAACCTCATCACACTGGGTGATTCCTCACCTGATGGCAGCGGTTCTTCGAGTGGAGTATCGGATGACCCGCTGGTGTGGGAAGCCGCCGAGATCGTCTGCTCGACCGGCATGGGTTCTACTTCGAATCTTCAGCGCCGATTGAGCGTTGGTTATTCCCGCGCAGGTCGTATAATGGATTTACTCGAAGCGAAAGGGATCGTTGGTCCGCCCAATGGCTCTAAACCTCGCGAAGTGCTCGTCGATTCAGTCGAACTTGAAACCATTCGCGCGTTTGAGGAAAACGATGGATAACTACTGGGAGGGTTACCGTGAACCATATAAGCTTTGGTAGCGTGCTCAAAGAGGCGCGCATCTCGAAAGGGTACGAGCTCAATGCGGTGTCTCGTCGCCTGCGTATCCGTCCCGATATCTTAGAGGCAATTGAGAACAGCGATTTCGATCGCATGCCTCCACGTGGCTATTCGCGCAACATGATCAATGCCTATGCGCGTTTCCTTGGTCTGAATGCGAATGATGTTACCCGCATGTATCTTGACGAGAGCTACGCTAACCAGATAGGTCGTGCTCACCAGAATGCGATCGAGAACCGCTACATGCATCAGAACACCTCGCGAGCTACCTCGCGCCCGGGAAAGCGCCAGCCAACCAACCAATTCAAAGCGGTCTCTTCGAATCGCCAGCGCGTCAACGATGGTGACACCACGCGCAGTGGAAGGCGCATCTATTCCGATATGCCCGATGACAACGATCATATGGCAGAAGTACGCGCTCGTGCTCAAGCGCGTCAAAGCCGTAGCGATGATCCACAGCTGCATCCTGCACGACGTGAAGCGATCCCTGATGGAAAATACGTGAACCTCTATGCGAACCCTTCACGCGGCATGGGGCATGCGCCGCGCAATCGTATGCCCATCATCATCGGTGCAGCGGTCGTTATCATCATTCTCATCGTCGTTATCGTCTCCATCGTGTCCTGCTCGAACAATCAAAACGATGTTCAGAACATCCCTGTTACGGGAATCGAGAGCCAAGAGAACGGCGATGATCAGGCTAGCCAAGAGCCTCAAGCAGTCGCACCGACCGACTTCACCCTTTCCTATGAAGTACCTGCAGGCAAGGAAGCCTATATCGAAGTGATCGTCGATGGCACCACAAAGGAGGCGGGCGATGTGCGCGGGCAGGCAACGCAGACCTATACGAGCTCTGGCAACATCAAGTTCGTTACCTCCAATCCGAACAACCTCGTTCTCAAGGTAGACGGAGTGGAGCAAACGCTTGAAGAGAATAGCCGCGGTGTTGCGAGCGTCACGTTCAACTTCAACGAGATCTTGAACAAGTGGTACGCTGATCACCCTGAGGTGCAACGTCCTCAAAGCTCCACTTCGGGCACGACGCCTACGGCGAGCACTAGGGGAGATTCTTCAAGCTCTTCAGGTTCTTCCAGCTCAAGCTCAGGCAGCTCTTCTTCGTCATCTTCATCGGGATCCTCTTCGGGATCTTCACGTACGAGTGAATAGCGCGTTCACAACTCTTTACTATGAAAGGAACATCATGGCAAAAGACTCAAGTTTCGATGTAGTATCACAGGTTGATATCCAGGAAGTCGACAATGCGTTCGGGCAGGCAAAGAAGGAGATCGCTCAGCGCTACGACCTCAAAGATTCTGGTGCATCGATCTCTCTCGATAAAGCCAATAAGACGCTCACGGTAAGCGCACCGAGCGATTTCGTTGCTAAGCAAGTGATCGATATCATCTCTTCGAAGCTCATCAAGCGTGGGATCGATCTAGGAGCGGTGAATTGGGGCAAAGTTGAAGCTGCTTCTGGTGGAACGGTCAAGCAAACCGCTTCTATCGTAGATGGGATCGACAAAGAAACCGCTGGTAAGATCAATAAGGATATCAAGGCGACCAAGCTCAAGGTAAAGGTCACCATCGAAGGTGATAAGCTCCGCGTTTCTGGGCCTAAGCTCGATACGCTCCAGGAAGTGATCGCTTTTCTCAAGGAACAAGATTACGGCCAGCCGCTTCAGTTCACCAACTATCGCTAATGCAGGGAGCTTCTCAAAAAAGAGTTTCGTTCATCACGTTAGGGTGTGCGAAGAACGAAGTCGATTCGGCTCATATGGCTGCACGTCTCGCGCAGGCGGGTTACAAGGTAGTCGATCAGGAGCTGCTCGAAGAAGCTGAAGACGGCAATGGTTGCACTACTGAAGCGCTCGATGCGATCATCGTCAATACCTGTTCGTTCTTGCGTGAGGCGATCGAAGAGAACTTGGATGTCATCTTCGATGTTGCGAGCCTTCCTTCTGTGGAGAGCGGTCGTACGAAACTGGTCGTTTCCGGCTGCCTTCCTGCGCGTTTTGGCGAAGAGCTCATCGAGGAATTGACCGAACCCGATCTTTTCGTCCCTTGCGCCGAAGAAAACTCGATCGCCATGAAGCTCGATGAGTTGTTTGATGCTCCCATGCCCGAAGATGTTTGTGACGTTTCAGCTAATCCACCGCGGTTGAATGCAGGCCCAAGTGAATATGTGAAGATATCCGATGGCTGCAATCGCTTCTGCTCATTCTGTGCGATCCCCTTTATTCGTGGCCGCTATCACAGTTTTTCCTATGAAGCCATCCATGCTGAGATAGCGCAGCTCGTTCGCCAAGGCACGCAAGAGATCGTGCTCATCGCGCAAGATACCGGTATCTGGGGGAGCGATCTCGAGCCAAAGTGTAGTCTAGCCTGGTTGCTCGATAGCCTTGCTTCTGCATTTCCTACCACCTGGTTTCGCGTGCTCTACATTCAACCCGAACATGTTGATGAAGAGTTGCTCGATGTCATGGTGGTGCATGAAAACATCTGCAACTATCTCGATATTCCGCTCCAGCATGTCGATGCTGATCTGCTCAAAGCGATGAATCGTCGCGGTTCGCGCGAAGAGTTCCAGGAACTTCTTGCCCTTATCCACTCGAAGTTCCCGCTCATCGCCCTGCGTACTACCTTCATCGTAGGCTTTCCCGGTGAGACCGATGAACAATTCGAGGCGCTCTGCGACTTCGTTTCAGAGGCTGACTTCGATTATGTGGGCGTCTTCGCGTATTCGCCTGAAGAGGGAACCAAGTCTGCTGTGCTTCCTGATCAGATCGATGAGGAGACTAAGCTCGAGCGCTTGCGCACGTTGCGAGATCTTGCCGATAGTGTTTCGCAAACTTCCCTTGCGCGTTTCATCGGCAAAGAAGTCGATGTACTCGTGCTAGGGCAAGAAGAAGATGGTGCGCTGTTCGGACGAAGCGCCTATCAAGCGCCCGATGTCGATGGGGTCACGTTCATCGATGAAGGAAAGGTTGGCGAGGTCGTTCCGATCGTGATCGAAGATGTGCTTTACTACGAAATGGAGGGTTCGCGTGCGCGATAACGCTTCTTCACAACCTGCAGCTCCTACAACGATCTGGACGCCTGCCAATATCGTCACGCTCATCCGTATCTTGCTCGTGCCGGTGTTCTTCGTTGCCTGCGTGAGTCCTTGGCCAACATGGTTCCCAGACTGGAATGAGGCCGAGCTGCTGAAGCCTTGGCTCGCGGCGCTTCTGTTCGTGGTGCTCGCCTGCACTGATGCGCTCGATGGCTATCTTGCGCGCAGCAGGGGAGAGGTGACGAACTTCGGCAAGTTCATGGATCCGCTGGCTGATAAGATCCTCGTTGCTGCGGCGCTCCTTGCATTATGCGAGCTCCAGATCTTGCCTTCGTGGGTCGCACTCATCATTCTCACGCGCGAATTCATCGTATCGGGCCTGCGCATGCTCGCTGCTTCTGAAGGGGTGGTCATCGCAGCAAGTTGGTATGGCAAGGCAAAGACCGTCTTCCAGATCATCGCGATCCTGCTCTTTATCATCAAGGACTCCGAACCGTTCATCTCTACGCCAGCGATCGAGACACCGCTCTATGTTGTTTCATGGATCGTCATGATCATCGCGCTTGTGCTTACTGTTATCTCGATGCTCGATTATCTGGCGAAATGCCGCTCGATCCTGCGCTTCGTTCCCGGTGAAGGCAAGATCGATGACGCTGAGGCGGCGGGAGAAGACCCTGTTGTTCTCTCTGATGAGATCATCGCGCGCGCAGCGGCGTTGATCGCGCTCGCTCTAGAGAAAGGCGCCAAGCTCTCTACCGCAGAAAGCTGCACAGGTGGCTTGATCGCAGGCTCTCTTACCGCAGTTCCGGGAAGCTCTTCTGTTGTTGAGGGCGGTGTGGTGAGCTATTCGAATGAGGTCAAGCACCACTTGCTCAACGTGAGCGCTTCAGACCTTGAACACTACGGAGCAGTGAGCGAACCGGTGGCCATTCAGATGGCGCAGGGCTCACGGAGCGCTCTTTCCACTACGGTTGCTGTTGCGGTAACTGGAGTTGCAGGACCAGGTGGAGGCTCGCCTGAGAAGCCTGTCGGTACCGTTTGGTTCGGCGTCGATAGCCCTCGGGGAAGCCGTGCGGAGGTCATGCATTTTGCGGGGGATCGCGCGAGTGTGCGCGAGCAGACCGTGGCCCATGCACTCATGCTCTTCGAAGATGAGCTTGCCGCTCTTTAGAACGTTCATGTAGTGGATGACTCTCAATTCGTGGGCGAATGCGGTTCGCACGCCAACGTTTGAGCAAATTTGAGTTTTACGTGAGTTCGCTCGAAAAAAAGCATCAGATAAAGTTCAAAAAAATATAAGGTTTCCTGTCTATTATTTCAGATAGAGATATTGAAATCGAACAGGTGTTCGGTTATCTTGTAAGTATCACTTCGTGTTCTGATAAGGAGAACCAATGATCAAGGATAAAGAATCCACGCTTAAAATCACTACCGACGAGATCGAGAAGAAGTTCGGCAAAGGCGCCATCATGCGGCTTGGCGAAAGCACGGCCCTCAATGTTGAGGCTATCCCTACCGGAGCGCTGCCACTCGATGTCGCTCTTGGCATTGGTGGAGTACCGCGTGGCAGGATCGTCGAGATCTATGGCCCTGAATCAAGCGGTAAGACCACAGTCGCACTTCATATCATCGCTGAAGCGCAGGCGGCGGGAGGCATCGTTGCCTTCATCGATGCTGAACATGCGCTCGACCCTGTCTATGCAGCACGTCTCGGTGTCGATGTCGATGAGCTGCTCATCTCGCAGCCTGATACCGGTGAGCAAGCACTCGAGATCTGCGACCTGCTCGTTCGCAGCGGCACGATCGATTGCGTGGTCATCGACTCGGTCGCAGCTTTGGTGCCACGCGCCGAGATCGAAGGCGAAATGGGCGATGCTACGGTCGGCCTGCAAGCCCGCCTCATGAGCCAAGCATTGCGCAAGCTCACGGGTTCTCTTTCTAAATCTAATACCACCTGCATTTTCATCAATCAGTTGCGCGAGAAGATCGGTGTCATGTTCGGAAGCCCAGAGACCACCACGGGTGGCCGCGCGCTCAAGTTCTACTCGTCTGTGCGTATCGATATCCGCCGTATCGAGTCCATGAAGAAAGATGGCGAATTCATCGGTAATCGTGTACGTGCGAAGATCGTCAAGAACAAGGTCGCACCACCTTTCCGTCAAGCAGAATTCGACCTCATGTATGGCGAAGGCATTTCGAAGGAAGGCTGCGTGCTCGATATGGGCGTGGAAGCCGGTATTGTGAATAAGAGCGGTTCCTGGTTCAACTATGGCGAAGAGCGCCTTGGTCAGGGGCGCGATGCTGCTAAGCGCACGCTGCAAGAAAACCCCGATCTTCGTAACGAGATCGAGAACAAGGTTCGTCAGCATTTCGATCTTCCTACCATCGATTGGGGAGAAGCAGCGTCTGAAGTTGCACAGCAGCAGGCTCAGGGCGAATAAGCGAACGCCTAAGGTAGACGTATGCTCATCGATAAGGATTACATCCAGAAGAACCTTCTACACGAGCAGGAGTCGTCGTCTCTGCCATCGAGAGCCCTCGATGGCTCCGCTCCTGCTCGCTTGCCGCATACCAACGAAGCACTGGACGAATACAACGACAATGCGAATGCTGCTTTTGGTAAGATCGAGCGCTTGCTTGCGGTGCGTGATCGTTCGGTCACCGAAACCCGTTCTCGTCTCCAGCGCGATCACTATACCGAACGTGCTATTGCCGAATCGCTCGAACGCGCTCTGCGCTGTGGCTATTTGGACGATGCGCGCTTCGCTGAAGGTTTCATTCGCATGCGCTTGCGCGCGTCAAAAGGGATCAATGGCATCGTGCGTGACCTGAAAGGTCATCAGATCGATGCCTATGCCATCCCTGGTTTTCCTGATGCGTTTCTTGAAGAGCAGGGGAGCCAGCTCGACAACGCGATTCGTCTGCTCGAGCGTAAGCCACCGCGCGCGAAGAACAAGAAGCAAGCGGCCTACGCGAAGCTCATTCGTAACGGATTTTCGTCAAGCGTGGCAAGCAGTGCGGTCAAGAGCTGGATAGCAGAGCGAGAAGACCAGTAATGCATTTTGCGTGAGTTCTCGCTCTTTAGGCGCTCTTCTGCTAGGCAAAACGTGCCCTTTCCTTTATCATTTTTCTAGCTTGAGTTTTCGCGTCATCAAGACGCTTTGTATATAACAGAGAATATCTTTCACTATACGCAAGGTGTTTGCGCGTACTCATGCCTGGTTGTTACTAGGCTTTTTTATTGCCAAAACACCAGTTTATACCAGGAAAATAGGAAGGAAGAGTTGTGTTTGAGGTTATCATCATAGCCGCAATTGCGATCATCGTTGGCTTCCTCATCGGTTATTTCTTGATGCTCAAGGTTCAGAAAGGTCGCTCCAAGGCTGCCGCAAAAGAAGCACAAGCGATCGTCTCCGATGCACAGCGCGAAGCGGAAAACATGCGCCGCGAAGCGCTCGTCGAAGCAAAGGATGAGGCACTCAAGATCAAGCAAGATGTGGAGAACGAGAGCAAAGAGCGCATGAAAGAGATCCGCTCTACGGAAAATCGTCTCATCCAACGCGAAGAGAATCTTGATAAGCGCAGCGAGTTCATCGACAAGCGCGAACATCAGATCTCCTCGTTGCAGGGTCAGCTTGATAAACGCCAGCACGATCTGAACGTCTCGCAGAAGAAGATCAATGCGCGCTTGGAGCAGATCGCTGGTCTTACGAGCGATGAAGCGAAGGTTCATGATGGCTTGAAAGATGAGGTGGTTCATGAATCTGCCACCATCATTCGCGATGCAGAAATGCGCACGCGTGCTGAAGCTGATAAGAAAGCGCGTGAGATCTTGAGCCTTGCGATCCAGCGCATCGCTGCAGATTACACCACGCAGATCACTGTCTCCACGATCCATATCCCCTCAGACGACCTGAAGGGCCGAATCATCGGTCGCGAAGGACGCAACATCCGTTCATTCGAGCAGATCACGGGAACGAATCTCATCATCGACGATACCCCTGAGTGCGTTACCGTTTCCTCGCACGACCCCGTGCGTCGCGAGATCGCAAGCGTTACGATGCAGAACCTCATCGCTGATGGGCGCATCCATCCCGCTCGCATCGAGGAGATGTACAACAAAGCCAAGAAGTACGTCTATCAGCAGATCAAGGAAGCTGCTGCTCAGGCCACTTTCGATACTGGCATCCATGACCTTCATCCCGAGCTAGAGAAGACGCTCGGCCGTTTGCGCTATCGCACCTCATATGGGCAGAATGTGCTCACGCACTCTCTTGAAGTTGCCTATCTTTGCGGCATCATGGCATCCGAGCTTGGTCTTGATCCGGTTCCTGCTCGTCGTGCGGGTCTTCTTCACGATCTTGGCAAAGCGATCGATCACGAGGTCGAGGGCTCTCATGCGGTCATCGGTGCCGATCTTGCTCGCCGTTATGGCGAAGATGCAACCATCGTTCACGCGATCGAAGCGCACCACAACGATATCGAACCCACTAGTGTCATCGATGTGCTCGTACAGGCCGCAGACGCGGTCTCAGCTGCACGCCCAGGCGCGCGTAAAGAAAACCTTGAATCCTACATCAAGCGCCTTGAGAAGCTTGAAGAGATCGCAAACTCCTATGATGGCGTTGAGCAGACCCACGCTATCCAAGCAGGCCGCGAGGTGCGCGTGATCGTAACGCCCGATAAGGTCGATGAAGCGCGTGCTACGGTCCTTGCTCACGACATCGCTGCGCAGATCCAGAGCGAAACCAAATATCCTGGACAGGTCAAGGTGGTCGTTATCCGCGAAACACGTGCGGTCGATTTCGCTAAGTAAAGCTCTTTTAGAGCGCTTTCGGTAGTAACCATGAGCACCGATGATCTTTCATCATTCATAGAAGATATCACGGGCGAAAGCTATCTCCGGGTTCAAGAGAATCTCGGAGATGGCTTCGTTCGTTTACGCGCCAAAGAGGCGCAACGACGTCAGGCCAAGCAGGATATCACCTGTTTTGAGGACGTAGTGCTCGAGTTGCTCCGTAATTCGCGTGATGCGAATGCGAGTGCCATCTTCATCGCAAGCTGGAAAGAGCAGGGGTGCCGCTATCTTACGGTCCTTGATGATGGATCGGGCATTCCAGAGCATTTGCATGCCACGGTTTTCGAGCCCTTCGTCACCTCGAAGCTCGATACCTTCCATGAGGATCGCTGGGGTGTGCACGGCCGCGGTATGGCGCTTTATTCCATTAAAGAAAACGTCGATGAAGCCTCTGTGCTCTTCTCTGAGCGCGATGCAGGCACCTCTCTTGGTCTTCATGCGCTCACGGCTCATCTGTCTGAACGCATCGATCAATCTTCTCTTCCTTATATTCACATCAATGAGCGGGGAGAGCAGATCATGCGTGGTCCGCGTAATATTGCGCGCATCGTGATGGAATTCGCTCTCGATTCTCAAGGAAGCCTCGATATCTTCCTTGGAAGCCCAGTGGAGATCGCCGCGACCCTTTCTCATTACGAACCGTCAACGCAGGAGATCGAAGATGGATCTAGCTCGAAGAACCTTCATCCTGAGCGAGAAACCGTGCTCAACTATTTGAAGTACATCTTCGATCCAGACACCTTCAGCGAACGTGCGGCTGAGATCGGATTGCCTCTTTCCTCGCGTAGCGCCAGGCGCATCCTCGACGATCAGATCGCTCCGCTCAAGCCCTTTATCGAGCAATTGTCCTTTGAAGGAGAACAGAACGCGAAACCCTCTGAATCTCAAGATCCTGCGACTGAGAATGGTTCATCTAAGAGCCTTTATGCTGAACAGCGCAAGCTCAAGCTTTCACCAGAGGACTATGAGACGTTTGAGAAAGCACTTGAGCAGGCTTTCGATGCTTTAGCGGAGCATTATTATCTCAAGCGTTCCGATGCCGTGAAGATTCGCACTGGCTCGGATAAGGTCACCATCACCATTCCGTTCGAGACCGAGCATTAACCCTGTTTCGCATCCTGAATTTGCCGAGGATTGCGTAATTATCTATGAATCGGTAAAATATCATAAACACACACTATAAAAGCAGTTTAGATGCACTACAAACTTGGAAAGATCGACCGATGCCTCAATCGAATTCACAAGAGACAGCTCCACAATCATCCGAGATCCATTGTCTAAAGGTTTCTTCGAAATCATCTCCTGCATCTGTTGCAGGTGCTGTAGCTGGCATGATCAAAGATGGTGTTCCCGTAGAGATCCAATCGGTTGGTGCAGGGGCGGTCAATCAGGCCGTGAAAGCGATCGCGATCTCGCGCGGCTTCCTTTCTCCTGTTGGCATCGATATCGTTTGTATTCCTTCTTTCGCCGACATCGTGATCGATGGCGAGTATCGCACAGCGATCAGATTCAGCGTTGTTCCTCGCTAAGCCCACAGGGAAGGTCTTCATGACTCCTGTTCCATCCTCACTCCAAAACCGCACGTTTCATGTGATCACCTTCGGGTGCCAGATGAACAAGCATGATTCAGAACGCATCGTTGGCATGCTCGAAGCTGAAGGTGCACGTCATGTCGATTCGATCGAAGAATCTGAGATCGTCGTTTACATGACGTGCTGCGTGCGTGCAGCAGCAGAAACACGCCTCAAAGGTCAAGTTGCTTCTCTTAAGAACATAGAGCTTCCTGCTCATTCCGACCTTGAAGAGCGCATCGTATGCATAGGGGGTTGTATCGGGCAGCATGAGGGTGAGCACCTGATCGAGGAGTTGCCTCACGTAAGCGCCGTATTCGGCACCTTCAACCTCTCGAGCGTTCCATCGCTTCTCAAGCAAGCGATCGCTGGCCATACTGCTGCTGTTGAAGTGCTTGACGCTGCTGATGAATTTCCTACCTGCTTGCCTACGAGTCGCGAGGTTCCTTGGTCAGCATGGCTTCCGATCTCCATTGGATGCAATAATTTCTGTACCTATTGCATCGTTCCTTATGTGCGCGGACGCGAGAAGTCCCGCACGGTCGAAGACATCATCGCTGAAGCGCGCTCACTCGTTAACGAAGGCGTGAAGGAGATCACACTGCTGGGGCAGAATGTGAATTCTTATGGGCGTGATCTCTATGGCTCACCGCAATTCAGCGAACTTCTCAAACGCGTTTCCGATACGGGCATCGAGCGTTTGCGGTTTGCCACGTCGCATCCGAAAGATCTGACCGATGAAGTGATCGCTCTGTTCGGCGAGCTTCCCAATCTCATGCCTGCGCTGCATCTCCCGGTTCAATCAGGATCCAACGCGATCCTTCATGAGATGAATCGCCGCTATACGCGCGAGCGCTATCTGGAACTCATTGACAAATTACGACTTGCGCGCCCTGATATCGCGCTTTCCACTGACGTTATCGTTGGATTCCCGGGAGAGACCGAGCAAGATTTCCTCGATACCTACAGCCTCATCGAACAGGTTGGCTATCACCAGGTATTCACCTTTCTCTATTCTCCGCGTGAAGGGACACCTGCAGCTGAGCTTGCTCCAACCTCTACGCATGAAGAGATCCAGGATCGTTTCGATCGGTTAGTTGAGCTCGTACAACAGGGTGCCTTTAGCGCCAATCGGGCAGATCTTGGAGCCACTGTTCCTGTCTTGATCGAAGGCACTTCAAAGCGCGATCCATCCATTCTTGCTGGTAAGAGTCCTAAGAATCAGACGGTTCACGCTCCGCTTCCTTCGGGGGTCAAGCTGGAAGATCTTTTGGGCACGATCGTGTCGGTGAAGATCGATGAAGCTCGAACCTGGTATCTCAAAGGTCATCTTGTTTAAACCATGGCTCATTCTCTGCAGCATCCTCTCAACAGCGCCTCTTCTGAACCTAAAGCGGGAATCATAAACGATGCGCTCGTTGTTTCGATCGTCGGTCCCACAGCATCAGGTAAGTCAGCGCTTGCTCAGTCGGTAGCGCTTGAGCTCGATGGGGAAGTGGTGAGTGCAGATTCAATGCAGATCTATCGCTTCATGGATATCGGCACCGCAAAACTGAAGCCCGAAGAGCGCCTAGTAAAGCATCACCTGCTCGACATCGTCGATCCCGGCCAGTCCTATTCGGCGCAGCTTTTTCAAGATCAGGCACGCGCAGCATTCAGGGACATCGCCACACGCAATAAGGTTCCTATCCTTTCAGGCGGTACAGGATTCTATGTCCAGGCTGCACTCGAAGACATGCGTTTTCCTGAAGGCGAACAAGATGATAACCCACTGCGCGCTCATTATGAAGCTCTTCAGGCTCAACAGGGAAATGAAGCCTTGTGGAACATGCTCAACGAAAAGGATCCTGCTGCAGCCAAGCTCATCCACCCGAATAACTTCAAGCGCGTGATCCGTGCGCTCGAGATGCATGAAGAAGGCGTTTCTTATGCTGACCAGGTGAAGAACATCAGATCGCTCCCTGAAGTAGTGCCTTCCATACGGTTCTTCCTTGAGGTTGATCCATCCATCCTTGCTGAGCGCATCAATGCTCGTGTAGACATGATGCGCGAAGAGGGCCTCGTTGAAGAAGTTGAGGCACTCATGGCTCGCGGTTTCGAGGAGGCACTCACGGCCCCTAAGGCTATCGGGTATAAGGAGATCATTGCCTATGAAAAGGGTGAGATCACACTTGATGAGGCATTTCGCCAGATCAAAACCGCTACAAGACGGTATGCCAAACGACAGCGTTCGTGGTTCAGGCGCGATAAACACCTGATTCGTCTAGACGCAGACGATCTTTCCGTAGAGCAGATGACTGCGATCATCTGTGAGTGCTACCGAAAAGAGTCGTCCGATCTGCTCTTACGTTAGAATGTAATGCAAGACCAACTAAGGAGAATCCATCCGCTTTGGCAAAGCTTCATGTGAAAAAGATCCCTCAAGAATATGCGGAACGCGCCGTGTTGGTGGGCGTCAAGCGTCCTAATCAACAATGGCCAACCGAGTCCTCACTCGCTGAATTGGAGCGACTCGCACAAACGGCGGGAGCAGAGGTAGTAGCAACAACGTTCCAACGCCTTGAATCTCCTAATCCTCGCACCTTCATCGGGTCAGGAAAGGTTGATGAAGTAGCGCAACTATGTCGATCCTATGCAGCTGATCTGGTCATATTCGACGACGAACTCACTCCTTCACAGCAATCCAATCTAGAGAAGCAGGTGGGCAAGGATATCAAGATCATCGACCGCACCGCGCTCATCTTAGACATCTTCGCTCTTCATGCCACCAGCAGGGAAGGGCGCCTCCAGGTGCGACTTGCTCAAAACGAATACCTGCTACCGCGTTTGCGTGGCATGTGGGCGCATCTCGCGTCGAACCGAATGGGTGGCGGCGTTGGATCGCGTTTCGGTGAGGGTGAAAGCCAGCTCGAGGTCGATCGCCGAATGGTGCGTAAGCGCATCACCTCGATCAAGCGAGAGCTTGCTGATATCTCTAAAACGCGCACCTTGCAACGCAAGCAGCGTTATCATTCAGGGATCTTCAAGGTTGCTTTGGCTGGCTATACCAATGCAGGAAAATCGAGTTTATTGAATACGATCACGGGCGCAGAAGTCTTGAGCTATGACAAGCTCTTCGCAACGCTCGATTCGACCACTCGAAAACTGGTGATTCCCGACGGTCGCGAGCTTACGTTAACCGATACGGTCGGATTCATTCAAAAGCTTCCTACCACGCTCGTAGAGGCGTTCAAATCAACGCTCGATGAGATCAGTGGGGCAGATCTTATCCTTCATGTCGTTGATGCATCAGATGCTAATTTTAAAGAGCAGATAGATACGGTAAACGAAGTTCTTGCCCAGATCGATGCAGATGAGATATCGCGCATCAAGGTATTCAATAAGATCGACTTGCTCGATGAAGAGCAATTGAGCGCGTATCGAATGCGTTTTCCTCATGCGCTCTTCACCTCCACGCTTACGGGTGAAGGCATCAATGAGCTCATCAAACGCATCGGGCTTGCTGCTGAAGCGCATCAGGTATTGATGGAGGTATTGATCCCCTTCACAAAAGGCGAACTCGTGTCTCTTGCGCATAAGCGCTGCTCGATCCTTGCGGAAGAATACACCGAGGAAGGCACTCGTATGAGCTTGCGTGTTTCTCCAGAGCTCTCTGCGCAGTTCAGCAGCTATCGCATAGGCGAAGAGTAGCCTGAACTGGTATTAATACACGCGGCGCATGACCGCAACAACCTTGCCAACGATCGCACAATCACGCACGATGATAGGCTCCATAGAAGAGTTCTCGGGCTGAAGACGAATATGATCGGCTTCTTTATAGAAGCGCTTCACGGTTGCGCCGTCTTCGATGAGCGCCACGATGATCTCTCCATTGTTCGCTACTTGCTGCTCCTTGACGACCACGTAATCGCCATCGTTGATACCTGCTTCGATCATAGAATCCCCATGCACAGAAAGGATGAACGAAGCAGAATCGCCCACCAATTCAGTGGGAAGCGTGAGCGTATTTTCGATATTCTGCTCAGCAAGAATGGGCTCACCAGCAGCAACGCGGCCTACCACAGGAAGCGAGATCGAATTTTCGTAGGCAGCAGAGCCATGAGCTTGGGATTCTTCTTTATGGGGAAGCGCGATCGAGCGTGACTTCAAGGAATCACGCACGATGTAGCCCTTATCCTCGAGTGTTTTAAGGTGCACGTGGACCGTGGAAGGGGAGGAGAGGTTCACTGCCTCGCAGATCTCTCGGACGGTAGGGCCAAAACCTTTTTGCTCGATATAAGACTCGATGAAATCGTATATTTGCTGCTGTCTTTTGGAGAGTGAATCCATTAGTTTCTCCTATACAAACATTTGTTCGTTTTTTCATTGACAAGAACGGATGTTCGATTTAAAGTATACACGAACAAAGGTTCTATGCAAGAGGAAGAAGCAAATTATGGACGAAGCGCATAAGAGATTCTTAACTAACGGCTCGAACGCACTCGAAGCAGACATCGAAGAATTCGATGTGTACGGCAAGCCACAATTCCGTACCATGACCAGCGCTAAATCTGAACGCGCAATCATCATCGATTTCGACGATGCATGCAAAGAAGCACATCAGACCTTGAGCAGCTCTCATGGACCTCTCGCTCATTCCACTTGGCTCGAAGACGCTCTTTCGCTGCCGAATAAGGCGCTCGTTCGCATCAAGCACAATAGGATCTTGCGCGATCTTTTCCGTAAAGAAACTCAGGCGCACAAGAGCGTGAATCGCTACCGCAGGGACGATCTCATCACCTTTGCAAAAGGGTTCACAGCAACCGGTGTTGCCGCCTTCTTGTTGATCGTGTTCGGGGTATAATGCTCAGTCTTCCACTGTTGCTTCAACCTTTCAACCTCAGTGATCGTCTTATTTAGGGGTGCGGTGTATAAAAACACAACATCTTGTGGTAGTGTAGTGCTCAAACGAACGAAGGAGCCCTATGCGTTGCCCATCTTGTGGTTATGGTGAATCTAAGGTCGTCGACTCGCGTCCCGCAGATGATGGCGCATCTATCAGACGCCGCCGTGAATGCCTTGAATGCGGTAATCGTTTCACTACCTATGAAAGACTTGGCGACAATCCGCTCGTTATCATCAAGAGCGATAATTCGTCTGAAGCGTTCAGCCGTGATAAATTGTTCCGCGGTATTCTCATCGCATGCGCTAAACGTCCGATCACGCCAGAACAGATTTCTGACATCATCGACAACATCGAACGTGAGTTGCGCTCGAACCCACGCAATGAGATCACCTCAAAAGAACTTGGCGATCTAACGTTGTCATATCTGGCTGATCTTGATGAGGTTGCTTACATTCGTTTCGCGAGCGTTTACAAAGACTTCCAAAATATCGAAGAGTTCAGCAACGCACTGCATACTATCCATCGATGAACGCTCATTCAGGTCATTCTGAGAAAACGACCCTCTGAGAGCGTTTCTAAGGGCTTGTAACAATCATGCATGATAAAATACCCGTGAAATTTACTAAGATGGCATCAGAAGCCGTTACACCGTCTCATGGACGTTTTGGCGATGCTGGATATGATTTATCAAGTTTAGAAGACGTTATCTTGGAGCCTTTTGAGCGAAAACTCATCAAAACAGGCATTGCTATCGAGTTGCCGCTTGGTTTTGCGGCGCTCGTCATCCCACGAAGCGGAAATGCGATCAATAAAGGTTTATCGCTCGTGAATACACCAGGGCTCATCGATTCGAATTATCGGGGTGAGCTGAAGGCGATCGCGATCAACCTTGACCCCAAAACTCCGATAGAGATACGCAAGGGCGATCGAATCGCACAGCTTATCATCATCAAAGCAGAAGAAGCAGATTTCACTGAGGTTGATGAATTGAGCGAGACCGAGCGAGGAAGCGGTGGTTTTGGCTCAAGTGGTAATTAGCGCCCACGCTTCATCTGCTCATTCGCTATATAAATTTGATAATATATCTTATGTAAACTAAGAACTATTTAAGACAATGCGAAAATCGCGGCTTCTCTCCTCTATCATTTCTTCTTCATTTTTGGCTAAGAACTACTGTGCGACCGTCTAGCTCTTACGCTAGAGAGCAACAGGATTTGGCAGCGCGCGTGCGTTAGTACGAAAGCTTGTCCATAAGATCGCACAGCGCACGTGCTCGATGTGACACCTTCTGCTTCTCAGCAAGGCCGAGTTCAGCAAACGTGTATTCGTTATTGAAGTCATCCGGCAAGAAAAGCGGATCGTAACCAAAGCCCTCACTGCCGCGTTCCTCGAATCCGATCAAGCCTTCAACCCTGCCTTCTGCAGTGGTCTCGGTTCCGTCTTCGTCGATGAAGCACAACACACAGGAAAAGTGAGCTGTACGGTCTTCAGGTCCAACCTGTGCGATATTCTCAAGCAAGAACATATTGTTCTTTTGATCGTTTCCCTCTTCTCCTGCATAGCGCGACGAATAGACCCCCGGTGCACCATCGAGTGCATCAACGAGCAAACCCGAATCGTCTGCTAGGACCGCGCAACCTGAAAGCTCATGAGCGGCCTGAGCTTTGATACGAGCGTTCTCGATGAGCGTAGTCCCTGTTTCATCTGGATTAGATTTAATGCCCGCTTGAGCAAGGCTCTCGCATTCCCAATCGAGTGCGGAGAAGAAATCGGAGATCTCTTCAACCTTATGAGCATTGTTGGTTGCAATGATTACCTTCTTAGCCATGCAGGACGCTCCTTATAAGACGATGTGCGTAAGGTGGTCAAGCGGAAAACGAAGCACACGGGTACCAAATCGCCTGAACGCTTCGATATCGTCGCCCGACGTGAAGAATTCGTATCGTGCTTCATTGTCGGGTTGTGCAGCGATTCCCTGACGGCTCAAGATATCAGCACAATCACGCGCTACCTCAGAAGCTGAGGAGATCAGCGCCACTTCCCTGCCCATCACGCCTCCGATCAGGGATTTCAATAGTGGGAAGTGGGTGCAACCCAGTACGAGTGTATCGACATCACAGCGGCGAAGTGGGTCGAGATAGTCTTGCGCGATCTCTTGGAATTCTGGTCGAATATAGACCTGTGAAGCAAGCGAAGTATAGTTCTCGATCGGTCCTTTTGCCATCTGAATGCCCAGCTCAGCGATCTCGACGAACCGAGGCGTTGCTGTTGCGAATACAGTGATACCTGCATCATTCGCGCGGATGGCATGCGTGTAAACATCCGATTCGACCGTGCCTTTCGTGGCGATGACTCCTACCCTCTTGTTGCGTGTGGCTCGGGCAGCCGCACGCGCTCCTGGCTCAACAACGCCGATGACCGGCACCGGAAATTTCGTTTGCGCCAGGCTCAGCCCAGCCGCAGTTGCCGTATTGCAGGCGATCACGATCATCTTCACACCCTGATCCACAAGCCAGGTGCCAATCTGCTCCACGAAAGAAGCAACCTCATCGAATGAGCGAGGGCCATAAGGGCAATGAAGTGTGTCTCCAAAGTAGATGATGTTCTCGTGCGGGAGCGCCTTCATGATCTCTCGCGCAACAGTAAGACCACCGAAACCAGAATCGAAGACGCCGATCGGTGCATCGTCATAAGACAGATCGCGCTTTCCTACGATCCCCTCTTCTTGCGTGCCGAAGAAACGATATGGTTCTGTCTGTTTATCTGCTCGGTCGCTCATGTTCAGAAAAGTCCATCGCTCATCAGGGATTATTCATGAACAAGGACAGCCACATTAGTAGTGAGGTTGTCGTAGAACCACTTCGCGGCATCTGTTGGAAGGTTCACGCAGCCATGCGAACCGTTGCCCTTATAGACCGAACCCCCGAACTTACCACGCCAGCTGGCATCGTGCAGACCGATACTGTTGCGGATGAAGGGCATCCAATAAGTAACGTGCGTTTCATAGTCTTTCGTGCCATCGGCATTGAAGCCCGTCAGCACCTCAGGGCTCTTCTTAGCGCGAAGATAATACAGTCCAGTAGGTGTCGAACGCCCTTTGCTCACGTCACCTGTAACACAATCGGTCACAAAGAGTTCTTCATCCTTTTCGTTGTAGTAACGCACCTTTTGCTCGGACAGATCGATGTCGACATAGGCCGTCCAATCACGTCCACCAGGTCCGTTGTACACATCAGCAGTCTGCTCACAGGGAATATCGATCGCTTCGAAGTTCCCTGCAGTAACGTTTCCAATAAGCGTGCTTGCAAGATCGGCAGTGCTTACTTTCCAACCGTATACTCCCCCACTTACGGTGACGTTCTTCCCATCGGGACGCTTGAAGGTACGCTTAGTGCCGATCGTATTGAGCTCAACACCCTTCTGTTCTGCCCAAGCGGCAACCGCGGCCTGGTCGAGGGTTGGCATGAGGGTTTCAGGATCGAGCGTGAGCCAAGAAACGAGCAGATCTTTGCCCACTTTACCCGCAGAGACCGTGCCTTCAGCAAGCGTAAGATCGATTTCGCCGCTGATGAGCGTTTGTGCAGCAGGAAGCGCCTGCTTGAAGCGTTCGTCACTTGCGAAGATGGTCGGCTGAATGAAGACCTCATCATTGAGCTGATAGGTAGGTTCCAATGAGGCGAGACACCCGTCCACTTTAGAGATGAAAGCTTCCGCATCGATCTGATTGCCGTACACTTCATCTTTTACCACTACGAGATTGATGCGCTCGTCATAGGCGATGGTCGCATCGGCGCTGGGCGTTGCCTCTTTATTGTACGTCTCTACGGTAGGCGTGAGTATCTCTACAACCTTATCGTGATCGAACGAAGCATCGATCACATGGCTCACATCATGGCTGCCAAAGACTTCGATGGGCCACAGCCAGACATTTTGCGCCTCGAACGCATCCGCTTTGAGCTTTTCAGGATCAACAGAGAGGTCGACTTGCGCTGAAGTGATGTCCTGGATGTAGTCATCTCCCGTGATGGTGAGCTTATACCCCGGCACTTGAGCTTCGACCTTGTCGACGAACGCGGTATCTGCCTGATAAGAGATATCCTCATCGTTGAAGCGCGTGTTCGGATAGAAATGAGACGAAAAGAACAGTGCGCCCGCGGCATACACGACAACGAGCGATGCAAGAATGACCAAGAGCGTGATGAGCAGTACCTTCTTCTTGGTACGCATCTTCTTAGGCTGCCCTTCACCAGCAGCTGCAACGACTTCATCTTGATTCTCTATTTGAGCAGAAGCTTCAGCGTCTGTCATAGTCGTCAGTCTTTCTTATCAGTCACATTCAGAAACGCACGCCACGTGCCTTCCTGAACGATGATTACAGGATACGAAGACCTACTTCCTTGAGCTGGCGAGCAGTTACCTGATTAGGTGCACCCGTCATTGGATCGGAAGCAGAAGAGGTCTTCGGGAACGCGATAACGTCACGAATGGATTGTTTGTCAGCAAGCAGCATGACCAAGCGGTCGAGGCCGAGCGCGATGCCACCATGAGGCGGCGCGCCAAGCTCGAGCGCATGGATGAGGTGACCGAATTTCTCTTCGATCTCTTCATCGGTGAGGCCGCATACCTTCAAGATGCGTTTCTGTTCCTCGGCATCGTGAATACGGATCGTACCGCCACCCACTTCAAAACCATCCATGACCAGGTCATATGAGTAGCTACCACAAGCGAGCGGATCGGATTCGATCTTGTCGAGGTCTTCTTCGAGCACATGCGTGAACGGATGATGCTCCGCACTGTACTTGCCCTCGTCTTCGTCATAGTGGAACATCGGGAAATTGACCACCCAGAGCAACGCATGGCCCTCACGCGGGATATCGAGCGCCTCTGCCATGTGGAGGCGAAGCGCAGCAAGCACCGCATTGGCTACTTCATAGGTGTCTGCAGCAAAGAGAACCAGATCGCCCGGTTCGACGTCGAGCGCCTCTTTGATGCCAGCGAATTCCTCATCGGAGAAGAACTTGATGATGGGGCTCTTTTCCTTGCCGTCAGAAGTGAACGCGATCCAGGCCATGCCTTTAGCGCCATTTGCCTCAGCGATAGAAGCGAGCTTCTCGATCTCACCACGGCTCCAGTCGCCTGCGCCCTTAGCGTTGATAGCCTTCACGATGCCGCCAGACTGCGCAACGCTCGAGAACACCTTGAAACCGGAATCCTTCACGATATCGGTGATGTCAACGAGTTCCATGCCGAAACGCGTGTCAGGGCGATCGCAGCCGAAACGATCCATCGCTTCACGGTATTGCATGCGCTGAAGCGGGAATTCGTGCTCAACACCTACAGCTTTGAGCGCTTCGGCAAGCACCTCTTCCATGAGGTTCATGACATCTTCACCCTCAACGAAGCTCATCTCGATGTCTACCTGGGTGAATTCGGGCTGGCGATCCGCACGAAGGTCTTCGTCGCGGAAACAGCGTGCGATCTGATAGTAGCGTTCAACGCCACCGATCATGAGCATCTGCTTGAACTGCTGAGGAGACTGAGGCAGTGCGTAGAACGTGCCCGGGTTCGGACGCGAAGGAACGATGTAGTCACGTGCGCCTTCTGGGGTGGAATTCGCAAGGATCGGGGTCTCGATCTCAAGAAATCCATGCTCGTTCAGGGCTGAGCGCATTGCTTGAGCGACCGCATGGCGCAGAGCAAGCGCTTGATACATCTCAGGGCGACGCAGGTCGAGATAGCGCCACTTCATACGCGTAGTTTCATCGGTTTCGATGCCATCTTCGATCGAGAACGGCGGCGTGAGAGACTTATTGAGCACCTGAAGGCCGTTTGCGAGTACCTCGATCTGACCGGTTGCCATATCGGGGTTCTCGGCACCTTCTTGACGAGCGCGCACCTTACCTTCGATCTTGATGACCCATTCGCGGCCGAGATGCTCGGCAATCGCAAACTCTTCAGGGGTAACGCAATCGGGGTCGATGACCACCTGCGTATACCCATCGCGGTCACGCAGGTCGACGAAGATCAGTCCGCCATGATCGCGATTGTGCCAGACCCAACCGGTCAAAACGACTTCTTCGCCAATATTTTCTTTGCGAAGTTCGCCGCAGGTCTTGGTGTGCATGCTGAACTTGTTGTTAAGTTCGCTCATCGTTTGAATCTCTCCTTGTAGTGTGTTGAATCGAAGGTTGATAATTGCTCTCTATTAAACCAGGCTGTTATGGTAAAGATGTGATGATGTCGCCCAAGGTAGTGGGCTCTTCGGTCAAAGCAGCGTTTTGCAAGGCTTCAGTGAACTTTGCAAGATCGAGCGTTGTTTCCTCATGCGCATCCATGTCGCGACACGTGAGCGCATTTTGTGCAAGCTCATCGGGGCCAACTACGAGCACATAGGAGGCTTGCTGCTTTCCTGCAGACTTGAACTGCGCCTTCAGGCTCTTGCCTAGGTGATCCATGTCAGAAGCGATTCCCGCATCACGCAAGTGCTGCAAGAGCATGAAAGCCTGCGGTTTTACCGACGCATCGACGCAAGCGACGAAGCACTCGATCGTACGGGATTCTGGGAAGGTGAACCCTTGTGCCTCGAGGGCCAAGATGCAGCGTTCGAAGCCGAGCGCGAAACCGAAGCCCGGCATCGGCTGACCACCGATCTCTTCCATGAGCTTGTCGTAGCGCCCGCCACCACCGATGGCATTCTGAGCGCCCATGCCCTCTTTTACCTGGACTTCGAAGACGGTTCGCGTGTAGTAATCGAGACCACGTACGAGCGTGGGGTCTTCAACATAGCTGATCCCCGCATCATCGAGATACGCTTTCACCTGTGCATAGTGCGTCTTGCATTCTTCGCAAAGCGCATCAGTGATGAGTGGCGCATCCTTCATAACTTGAACACAAGCTTCCTGTTTGCAGTCAAATGCACGCAGGGGGTTGGTGTGCGCACGAGCGCGACATTCCTCGCAAAGATCCGTCTCATGATCGATGAGGAACTGCGCAACCGCATCGCGATATGCCGGCCTGCATGTTTCACACCCCATCGAATTGATGAGCAGCGTAAGCTTGCTCGTATCGAGCCCGATCGCCTCATAAAAGCGCATGAGCATGATGATCGCTTCGGCATCGATAGAAGGATCTTCCGAGCCCAAGCATTCGATGCCAACTTGATTGAATTGACGCTGTCTGCCCTTCTGAACGTTCTCGGCGCGGAACATCGGGCCGGCATACATGAGCTTTGCGGGCAGACCGCCTGGCGAAACCAGATTATGCTGCGCAACGGCACGCACCACCGAAGCCGTTCCTTCTGGACGCAGGCTGAAACGGCTATTGCTCTTCACATGACCGCCGCCAAGCAGGGTCTTGAGGTTTTCGCCCGTGATCGTGGCGAACATCTCTTTAGAAACCACATCGGTTGCCTCGCCGATGCCGCGCACGAAAAGTTCAGTCTGCTCGAAGATGGGCATCTCGATCGGCTCGTAACCATAACGCGAGAACACCGCAGAAGCGCAACGCTTGAAATGATCCCATATACGCGCCTGCTTAGGAAGCAGGTCAGTCGTACCTTTAGGAGCTTGAAGTGCCATAGAGAACCCGCCTGCTTAACCGAGGTGCGCGACCACGAGATCGCCTATAGCTTGCGTGCCTACGATCTTGTCGGCAGGGGTCTCATCGTTAGCGATATCGCCAGTACGCCAGCCTTCATCTAGCACCGCATTCACCGCTGCAACGATCGAATCGGCTGCTTCGGTCATATTGAAGGTGTAGCGCAGCATCATCTCGACCGAAAGAATCTGCGCGAGCGGGTTAGCGATACCCTTGCCCGCGATATCGGGCGCACTGCCATGGCTCGGCTCATAGAGCGCCGTGCCATCGCCGAGCGAAGCGGAAGCGAGCATGCCGAGCGAACCGGTGAGCATCGAAGCTTCATCGGAAAGGATATCGCCGAACATGTTCTCCGTTACCACGACATCGAACTGCTTTGGATCGTTGATCAGCTGCATAGCGGCATTGTCAACGAGCATATCGATAAGTTCGACATCGGGATACTCCTCGGCGATACGATGCGTGATCTCACGCCACATGCGCGAGGTTTCGAGCACGTTCGCTTTGTCGATCGAGTGAACACGACCGCGACGTTTGCGTGCGGTCTCGAACGCATGGCGAACGATGCGCTCGATCTCGTATTCGGAGTACATGAGCGTGTCGTAAGCCTGCTGGCCGGGAGCGCCGTTCACGCCAGCGCCAGCAACATCGTATGTGCGTTCACGTTCGCCAAAATAAAGACCGCCCGTGAGTTCGCGAACGATCACGCAATCGACACCATCGATAACGGAAGGTTTGAGCGTTGAAGCATCCGCCAGCGCATTGAAGATCACGACCGGACGAAGGTTCGCATAAAGGCCCAGGCCCTTTCGAATAGCGAGCAATCCCTGTTCAGGACGTGGTTTGCTAGGATCGGTAGTATCCCACTTCGGGCCGCCGACCGCTGCAAGCAGCACTGCATCGGAGCCAGAAGCAATAGCGAGCGTGGCTTCGGGAAGCGCACTGCCCGTTTCGTCGATCGCACGGCCGCCAATGAGTGCTTCGGTGTATTCGAACGATACGCCGTATTTCGCTGCGATCGCATCGAGCACCTTCACGCCTTCAGCGATGATCTCAGGACCGATGCCATCGCCTGGTAAAAGACAGATCTTATACGTTTGAGCCATGCTACTCCCCTACTCTTTTCCCAGAACACTGCGCGTGCGATTGATAAGACCGCCCTGTTCGATGATATCGGCGATGAAGGGTGGGAACGGTTGCGCGGTGAATACCTGACCGGTGGTCTCATCGGTGATCGTACCGGTCTCCGTTTCGACCGAAACAACGTGGCCCTCTTCGATCGCATCGACTGCTTCGGGGCATTCAAGGATCGCAAGCCCAGTATTGATCGAGTTGCGGTAGAAGATGCGCGCAAAGCTCTTTGCGATGACCGCATCGATGCCTGCAGCCTTGATGGCGATAGGCGCATGCTCACGCGAAGAACCGCAACCGAAGTTCTCTTCAGCAACGATGATATCGCCCGGATTCACCTTTTCGACAAAGGTCGCGTCCAGATCTTCCAGGCAATGCTTCGCGAGTTCGCTTTTCTCAGGCGCGTTCAGATAACGCGCAGGGATGATGACGTCAGTATCAACGTCTCTTCCGTAGCGATGTACCGTACCTTTATAGTTCATGAATTGCTCCTAATCTATATCTTCAGGCAGACCGATATGACCAAGCACCGCACTTGCAGCGGCAACAGCTGGCGAAGAGAGATACACCTCGCTCGTAGGATCGCCCATGCGACCAACGAAATTTCGATTGGTGGTAGCGATCGCGCGCTCCCCTGCTGCCAGAATGCCCATATAACCACCCAGGCACGGACCGCAGGTAGGGGTTGAGACCGCACAATTCGCATCAAGGAAGATATCCATGAGACCCTCTTCGATGCACTGGCGATACACCTGCTGCGTTGCCGGAATGATGATGCAGCGGACGAAGGGATGAACCTTGCGGCCCTTGAGCACCGCGGCGGCCTGACGCATATCTTCGATACGGCCGTTAGTGCATGAGCCGATGACCGCCTGATCGATCTTCACCTCGCGCGCTTCGCTCGCGGGACGCGTGTTGGAAGGAAGATGCGGGAAGGCGACGGTGGGAACGATGTCTTCTGCCTTGATGTCGAGCACGCGTGCATAGACTGCATCAGGATCTGAATGGTACTCGGTGAAGGGTCGTTCAGCGCGTGCTTTCAGGTATTCACGCGTGATATCGTCGACCGGGATGAGGCCTGCTTTGCCACCTGCTTCGATGGCCATATTCGAAATGGAAAGACGCTCGTCCATGCTCAGGCTCTCGATTGCAGAGCCACGGAACTCCATCGCCTGATAGAGTGCGCCATCAACACCGATAAGACCGATGATGTGCAGGATGATATCCTTACCAGTAACGCCAGGATTGAGCGTGCCCTCGATGTTGAAAAGGATCGATTCGGGAACCTTGAACCACGCCTTGCCAGTTGCAAGGCCCACGCCCGCATCGGTTGAGCCAACACCGGTAGAGAACGCACCGAGCGCGCCATACGTACAGGTATGGCTATCGGCACCGATGATCAGATCGCCCGCGCCAACAACACCCTGTTCAGGCAGGAGCGCATGCTCAACGCCCATGCAGCCTACTTCGTAATAGTGCGTGATGCCCTGTTCGCGCGCGAAATCGCGTACGGTCTTCGCCTGCTCGGCACTCTTGATGTCCTTGTTGGGGGTGTAGTGATCGGGAACAAGCGCGATCTTCGTGGGATCGAACACGCTATCGACACCGATCTTCTTGAACTCCTGGATAGCGATTGGCGCAGTGATGTCGTTTGCCAACACCAGATCCAGGTCGCATTCGATAAGCTGCCCAGGAACGACCTCATCAAGGCCGGCGTGGGCGGCAAGGATCTTTTCAGCCATGGTCATCGGACGTGCCATATGCGCTCCTTTTCTTGCGATAGTTTTTTGTGCAAATGGAAAACTAAATCAGTATAGCGCAAGTACTATTCAGGAGCGCTTTCAAGTGCACCAAAGGAGCAAAATCAGGCGTTATCTTTCAGCGCGGTCTTGATGTCCGTTTCAAGCTTCGCTTGGCTGAGCTTTTCATCGTGCGCATCTGCCTCGAGCGGCGTTTCGCACCCTTCAGGCCCTACTTCGATCGGAGCCTCCAATAGCTTCGTTTCTTCGGAGGTTCCTTCCGGGGATTCTCCCGTGGATTCTTCGATCCTCTCAAGATGAGCGCCTTCGTTCAAGGCTTGTTTCTTTCGCTCCGAACGTTCTTTGATCCGATCGCGCGAAAGCGGCTCAGAGAAGGCATCGCGTTTCCAGAAGAGCCACAGTCCCAGCAGCGCCATAGGGATCGCAACCTTGACGGTCTCTTGGAAGACGAACTCGAAACCAGCGAGCAAGAAGATGAGCGAGATAGCAAATACCCCAGCAAGCCTGAAGCGGAACACAAGCCCAACACCCAAAACGAGCAGGACGATGCTCGTAAGGACGAGCAGTGGTCCACCAACTACATTCGAGATATTGATCCACTGCGTGAGCAGGCTGTATGTTTCTGCCACATTCGGCATGAAGGGCATGATGAGATTCACCGCTGCACAGATGATCACGAGCGTACCAGCGATCCAGCCGATGTCCTTGCGCTTGCCTTCGGTGGTAGTGTCCTTCTTCGCCTTGAAGAAACCCGATTGCGAAAGCAACACCGCGCCGATGCAGAACGGGATCCAGAACATGATGCCGCGATAGACAAGAGCAATAGCGGTTGCTACCGAAAGCGAACAGCCAGCACTGGTGAGGATGGCTGCGATAGCCGCCTCGACCACGCCAACACCCTGCGGTGTAGGGCTTAAGATGACTGCGATGGCCGCCACAGAGAACGCTGCAACGAGCGCTGCCACATCATCGAAACCAAAAGCCACACCGATCGCGATCAAGCAGGCCATATTCAGAAGTGCAGAAGCAGCCGCATAGAAGCCCGTGATGATCGCACCCTTAGGGTTATGTGCGAGAACGAGCGCTGAATTGATGAACGACTGTGCCGTAGCCTTCCCCCAGTTCTTAGGGAGATGGCGCTTTGCGATACCGATCACCTTGTTGATCGCGTTCTCGACCACACGGAACACCTTCACGAGCCAACCAGGCTTGTAAAAACCGAGCAGGAAGAAGCTCACCAGTACGAGCAAGGTTCCGGCAAGAAGAAGGCCGCCTATCAAGAAGACCACGTTCATTGTGCCTGCAATGAGCATCGTAGTGAAACCGATGATCGAGATGATGAAGACCGCCGCGAAATAGCCGATCTGAGAAAGGATCGCGCCGCTCGTGGACGTGCCAATATCAAGGCCTTTGCGGTGCGCATCGTCGATGATGAAGGCAACACCAGTCGCGCCTGAGAACAAGCAGAAGGTATTGATGAATACGAGAGAGAAGATGAGCACGATATTGTGCCAAAGTCCGGTCTTCTGACCAACGGCACCGAAAGCTTCGTTGTATGACATTGCCTGCACGACATGGCGCGCGACCATGATGATGCAAGCGATGACAAGCGGAATGAGCGCACCGCCCTGCATCGCATCGATGATGCTCATGATGTAATTGAGATTAGCGCAAAGAAAACACGCAGCGACGATAACAAGAAGTATGATTATCGCTTTTTTCATGGTGCCTTCGCTTCGTTTTGGTGTTCGTTTTTGAATGCCATTTCAGACAGCAAGCGCACAGCGCCAAAAGCGCATGCCCTTCTTGCTGTCCCTATTTTACATGACCTTGCTTTTTATTATGAAGGTCTTGCGAAGCGAGCCTTGCTAAAGACGTGTTTTGCCATAAGAGCGTTACCCCAGTGCAAGCTCACGAGCTCGTAACGTATTTGTAGAAACGAGCTGGAGAAAACCACCAACAGGCTCTTCGCCTTGATTATCCGATATAGTGAAGAGCATGAAGAAGTCTGAAGCACTCAACATATTAGGGTTGCAGGACGGCGCAAGCGATGATGACATCAAGAAAGCTCATCGTAAGCTCGTCATCGAGAATCACCCGGATAAATTCGGCGCGGACGCAGCAGCGCGCGCAAAAGCAGAAGAGAAAACCAAGCTCATCAACGAAGCGCGCGATGTGCTGCTCTCGCGCAAATGGACACCCGAATACTCTACTGCAGGAACGCCGTATGGAGCGCCCTTCACCTATCAGCCCTATACGCGCCCTAATGGAAATGGGCAGAACTCGCAGGGCGATAACCCCTTTGCTGGGTGGCCCTTCTCGGGTGTTGATTTCGTATGGACCACCTGGGATGCCCAGGGCAACCCCCACACCTATCGCTCGAGCGGCGAAGAAGGTTCGTCTGCCGGAAACCCGTTTGGCGGGAATCGCGCCGATAATCCCTTCAGCACGTCGAATCCTTTCACTGGCTCGATCCCCTTCGACTTCTCCCCCTTCGGGCAAACGCGCACGCCCGAACAGATGCTCGAAGAAGAGAAAAAATCACTTCGCAGCGACCTTGAAATCTTTGCGGTGAAGATCGCTATCCTTGCAGCATGCATCCTCTTTTCGGTGCCTGCGCTGGGTTGCTATCTCTACTTCATCATCTCGATCGCACAAGGCATCTATAAGCGTCTTGGCATCTTCAGCAGCTTCTTGGTGCTGCCGCTGCTCCTGCTCGCGTTCGTCTTCATGCCCGTTGCCAATGGACCAGTCGGGATCATCCTCATCGCTTTCGTGGCCCTTGCGTTCGGTTTCGATATCAAGAACTTCGTCGATCATGGACGTCATATCGGTACGCTCAAACAGAAGGTCTCCCACCACTCCGAAAATGAGTGATGAGAGACCCTAAATACTGCTGGGTATTGAATCAAGCAGACTCTCAGCCGTTCTTAGCTGCTTGCGCTCCTAGTGGCGGAAGTGGCGATGGCCCGTGAACACCATGGCAATACCGTGCTCATTGGCGGCTTCGATCACTTCTTCGTCGCGAATCGAACCACCTGGCTGGATGATGGCCGTAACGCCTGCTTCAGCAAGGGTGTCGAGCCCATCGCGGAACGGGAAGAAGGCATCGGATGCTGCAACGGCGCCCTTCGCCTTATCGCCTGCCTGTTCGACAGCGATGCGCGCTGAATTCACGCGATTCGGCTGACCGCCACCCACGCCAACGTTGACTTCATCCTTAGCGATGAGGATCGCGTTCGACTTGACTGACTTCACTGCTTTCCAAGCGAAGATGAGGTCCTTCATCTCCTCTTCGGTGGGAACGCGCTTCGTGGCCACCGTGAAGGTATCGGCCTCTTCTGCAACTGCGTCGGATTCTTGGCAGAGCAAGCCACCTTCGACCGAACGATATTCAACGGTTTGACCTGCGGGGTTCACGCCGCCGGTCTGCAACAAACGCGTGTTGGGCTTGGCGGTATACATATCGACCGCATCGAGCGAGAACTCGGGAGCGATGATGGCTTCGACGAACTGCTTGTTGTCGAAGATCTTGACGACCACTTCAGCATTGATCGCACGATTGAAAGCGATGACACCGCCATAAGCCGACACTGGATCTGCCTCATGGGCGCGCACATAAGCAGAGACTACATCAGTATCGACCGCAACACCGCACGGAGTAAGGTGCTTGACGATCACGCAAGCAGGCTCGTCATATTCACGGACCGCCGTCCATGCTGCATCAAGATCGAGGTAGTTGTTATAAGAGAGCTCTTTGCCCTGCAACTGCTGTGCATAAGCCAAGCTGGTTGCTGCATTCGGGTAATCGACCACGCGGAAGAATGCTGCGCTTTGGTGCGGGTTCTCGCCGTAACGCAGATCTTGTGCTTTCGAAAGATTCAAGGATCTCATCTCGGGGAATACGACTGCAGGGTTGATCTCTTTCGTGAGCCAGGCAGCGATGGCGCCATCGTATTGCGCGGTGGTGTTGAACACATCGAACGCGAACTTAAGACGTGTTTCATAGGTGGTCGCGCCATTATGAGCGCGCATCTCTTCGAGCACTGCATCATAGAGCGCAGGATCGGTAACGACTGCGACCGAAGCGAAATTCTTCGCCGCACTGCGCAGCATCGAAGGACCTCCAATATCGATGTTCTCGATGCACTCAGCGAAATCAGCACCACTTGCGACCGTCTTCTGGAATTCGTAGAGATTCACGACAACCATGTCGATCATCTCGATGCCATGCTCTTTAGCCTCGTTCATGTGGCTCTCAAGATCGCGACGGGCGAGCAAGCCACCGTGTACGCGTGGATGCAGCGTCTTCACGCGCCCATCCATCATCTCAGGGAACTCCGTGACCGCATCGATCGACGTGACGGGAATGCCCGCTTCTTCGAGCACACGTGCCGTACCGCCAGTCGAGATGATCTCAACACCGAATTCCTTCACGAGAGCCGAAGCGAATTCAGTGATGCCGGTCTTGTCGGTGACCGAGAGCAATGCGCGTTTGATGATTGGATCTGCCATGAATAACTCCTTAAGATCTTTTGGGACGCTGGCTATCTTGCAATATGGACCGTACGATTCGGACGCACTTCAACACGTCCTTCCGAAATGAGCTGAACGACTTCAGGAAGTATCACATGCTCTACCTCATGGATGCGCTCTTCAAGGGTTTCGAGTGTGTCTTCCTCTTCGATGTTCACCGCACGCTGCGCGATGATCGGACCGCGATCGTACTCTTCGTTGGCGAAATGAACGGTAACGCCCGTGACCTTCACACCAGATTCGAACGCATCACGGATCGCATGCGCGCCCACGAACGAGGGCAACAGTGCTGGGTGAAGATTGACGACACGATCGGGAAATGCATACAGGATCTCTTCGGTCACTTTGCGCATGTAACCAGCCATGACCACGTACTCCGCACCGGCACGCTGAAGCTCTTCAGCGATGAGCGTATTAGCAACGCGCGCGTTCTCGTACACACCAGGGTTGAGCGAAAGCGTCTGGATACCTGCTTTTTGCGCGCGCAGAAGCCCTTTCGCTTCAGGTTTCGAAGAGATGACGATCACGATCTGGGCATTGAGCGTTCCTGCATCGATCGCATCGATGAGCGCCTGGAGGTTGGTGCCGCTTCCGCTGATGAGAACGCCTATCTTGAGCGGCTCGGTTCTAGCGGGTTGCAGATCTTCACTCATGGGTTCTCCTTTATAGAATGAAAACGTTCAAAGAAGCCACTAGATACACTAGTCTTCTTCAGCCTCTTCGTCTTCGGAATACGCAGCGAACAGCTCTTCTTCATCGAGATAGACCACTTTGCCTACGCCAGGGACGACCTGGCCAACGATGTAGACTTCTTCGCCTGCATCAGCCAGCAACTGCGCTACCTCCTCTGCTTTCTGAGGAGCGACCGCGAGGATCATGCCAAGACCCATGTTGAAGGTCTTGAGCGCTTCAGTTTCATTCAAGTGAGCTGCACGGCAAACCCAAGGCAGGATCGGGACCATATTCCAACTGCCTACTTGGATCTCTGCATCGAGCGTAGAAGGAAGTGCGCGGTTGAGGTTTTCCGTAATGCCACCGCCGGTGATATGCGCGAGCGAATGGATAGCACCAGGGCACTGCAAGAGCACCGAACGGATGGATTTCACATAGATACGCGTTGGTTCGAGCAGTGCATCGAGCACGCTGTCGCCTTCAAGCTCATCGCGTGCGATAGTGAGTTCGTAGAGCGTCTTGCCTTCCGTGCAGACCTTGCGCGCGAGCGAATAGCCATTCGAATGAAGCCCAGAAGAAGCAAGTCCTATCAAGACATCGCCATCTTGAACGCGCGCAGGCCCGATCATGGCAGGTCGATCG
>OGUL01000327.1_pt1 | contig 59038 bp, 83 predicted proteins | sample 1553651 | NCBI WGS metagenome assembly OGUL01 (sample SAMEA2580048, study PRJEB22360) | human gut metagenome | biome: human gut; feature: human-associated habitat; material: faeces | place: Denmark | collected 2008/2010
TTTTTTTTTTCGCGCATGATACATGTCCTTTATTGAAGAAATTCAACAATATCAAAGGAGTAATCATGCTTATCATCGACAAGATTTTGAACCGAACCGAAACTTTCACTGCCGATGGGTATTGCAAGGACCAAGATCAAGTGAACACGATACTTAACGTGGTCGGCTCTTTACCGTACGTAAAGAGCTATAACCATGCTATAGTAACGTATCCATTTTACGATCATCCAACCTTGTGCATAACCATCACTACGTGGGGACACGGACGTCGAGATCAAATCGCAAAAAAGATCGCTGAAAAAATGTATATTGATGAATGATCATCAAGCCAGAGTCGCACATGCGGCTTTGGCTTTATATTTGCAGTCGCGAATGAAACATACCCTTTAATGAGAACCATACCATCATTAAAGGAGAAAACCATGTTCGCTGGAATTTCCGCCATTGCCATCGCAATCACCGCTCTCGCTGGAGAGTACTATGTGGTCGCTTTGACGCAAGAACACTGAACACCATTTCCTCTAATCAGGAATGATCAATAGAAGCAGAGCCATCTGCTTTGCTTCTTGTCCGATGATGCGTATGGTTTATATTTTGTTTGGGACAAGGAGCTTGATGATGCATTCGCGAAAGAATCATGGTCCTTAATGAGAAGCTATATATCAACCAAAGGAGTTATTATGGACCTCATCAAGACTATTTTCAAGACCGTCGTCTGGGGCGCAATCGCCATTATCGCTATATTCGTTATTGCGATTGTCCTCATCGTCTGCGGATTGTTCTAGCTTGATCAATCCTAATAATGACAAGCCGTTAACCACGCGGCTTCTCATTTATCCGATATGTTGAGTATAGCTGTAACGTCACGTACCACCACTGAGACCGGACATGGCGTTTATATTTTTTTTTCGCGCATGAATCATCGCCTTTAATGACAACATAACCGAAAGGAGCAAACATGTCCAATCAATCAAAGAGCATTAATCAGAAGTTCGATGAACAGATCGATGCGTATTTGGATCGTCTCAAGGAGGAGATGAATCCAGAGAACGAATCCGATTTGAACGATGATTTGACAAGGACTTCCGAAGTCACAAGAGACACTCTTGATGGCGACGGCAACGTCACGAGTTCGGTTGTGGAACGTCACGATGAAATGACGAACCACAATCTGGAATCGCTGAAGTCGCTGGTCGCCGTCAAGAACGACTATAATGACCATCGGAAGAGCCTCATCGAAACCGTCGTGAAAGCCGGAATCTCGCTCGCTGGAATCGTCATCCTGCTGGGATTCGAAACAAATCACACCATCAGTTCGAGAAGCCTCGGGTTTCTGCCCAAACCGAAGATCTGACATGTGATCTATAGGATTACGTCAAAAAGCCAGAGTCGCACATGCGGCTTTGGCTTTATATTTTTTTTTTTGATCGCGATTCATCCATGGTCTTTAATGACCGAATAACCGACAAAAAGGAGAAACATGGATATCAAGACAACATCCAAGAATCTGTTCTGCACCGCAAAGGACCGCGTCAAGGAACTTTGGGACAAAGAACAGGAAGAGGACAATGTTGATCTCGTGATCCGTCGTCTCAACGAGGGATATTACGATCAACTGCCGAATGGCCAAGAACGCAAACACCATGCTGTGTGTATTGTCATGGATAAGCTAGGAACCGCAAGTCTACAGCTTGACGTCGTACGACGTTATCTGAAAGCATTGTCGGACCAAGCCTACCACGACTGACACATTACTGGCGAATGACACTTGGCCATTCGCTTTTTATTTTAGGAGTAAAAACATGGCAAGAAGACCGGTTGGACGACTCAGATTCACTCGCAAACGTCATAATAAGATATCTCCTCATATTTCAGGACCGAAAATCGCTCTGAATATGTTTTATGCGTGGATGCTTGGACGTGATATTCCTTGCAGACTATGTGAGCGTCGCATTGACATTCCAATCGAAACCTGGGATGAGTACGATGTTCAGATCATGGACGGACTTGATGCGATCAACGATATATTCTATACCAATTTCCAGGAAAGGAAGTGGTAACATGACCGGTGCTTATACCAATCATATCGTCCTGCTTGGCAAACAGGGTTCCGGTAAGACGTCCATTGCCGAAGAACTTGCTCGTCGAGGGTTTCAGCGCGTCGTATCGGTGACCACACGTCCTCCTCGCGATAATGAAGAGGATGGCGTCGATTACTGGTTCGTGGACGATGCCGAATTTGATGCTGCTTTGCCGGATTTGGTAGCTGTTCGAGAATACCGGACCATATTTGGTACGTGGCGTTACGGCGTGAATCTTCAGGATATCAATGCCGATGACGACACCGTGACCATTCTCGATCCGACAGGATATTTGACCATTAAAGACCGCATCACCGATCGATTCGGAGTCTATCTGCATATCGACGACAATATTCGATATCAGCGACTACTTCTTCGAGGCGACGATCCGGAGGAAATCAGTCGTAGGGAACGCGACGATGCCGCCCAGTTCACCGTACTCGAAGAACGGCTTACCGATGTTGTAGAAATGATGTCCAACGGCAAACGATGGGTCAATTTCGAGGAATTCTCGAAAGGCGGATACGATACCAGTCGAACCGTGACCGAAGAAACCGATCGGATTCTTCGATATATGAACGCGTTCAATCGCGGAGAGATCAATTATGAACGAGCACCACAACCGGTGTTCGATCATGATCCGGAATTCTGATTATAACTAAGGAGAAACATGTTAACTGTGCTGAAACATCTACCACTGAATGTCCGCGAGCAGTTGCACAATGAGGAGGTGGCATCGGAACTCTTTCCCAAGATCATGGATAATTCGTGTGGGTCGTATCGAGCGCCACATAACACCATCAGCGGCTGGTGTCAGTATATTCGACCGAATGGCGTATCGTTCTGGGTGTACGTGGACGACAACGGCGCTGTCTGCATCGAAACCGAGGCAGTGAGAAATGCCACGAATATGATGACGGTCGACAGGGATTTCGATATCGATACTTCGAAGAATGAGCTTACTCGTTTTCTCGAGCAGATAGCGCCATGGATACTCGACTGCAATTTCAGACAAGCCATTATACGATCATCGCAAGGCATATTGCTGTTCTTTTCCGAAAACGGCATGACTCGATGGATATTTCGTGTGTGGGGGCCAAAACGATGGTTATTGTGCAACCACGAATATGATCATTATCGTATATAATCGCGAATGAAACATGCCCTTTAATGAGAACCATTAACCATCAATAAAGGAGTTATCATGAAGTTTAGCACCTTCTTCGGAAAGTACACCATCTGCGCCCTTATCTACAGCGTATTTTCGATGCTGTTGGGAATCGCCGGTTTCGGCGTTCTCTGCCACCTCGGAAAGAAAGCTGAAGAGAAGGATGACGAGGAGAATCCGATCACTGCTGATGACATGAATCTAAATAATGACTAATGACATCAAAGGCTAAGGCCGCATTTCACACATGCGGCTTTGGCTTTAACTTTTAAGGAGCAAACATGAGAAATAAAATCGAATTGTATCGTGAAGCACGACTCTGGATTACCAAAGTCATTATCCCATTGGCTGGAATGGCAACATTATATTTCAGCAATCCTGACAATCGTGCCGACTTCAAAACTCGTTTTCTGAAATCAAGACTTGAAAAGAAACTTGGAGGCTTATTGTGAGCTCGGATGACCAGAACGACTATGGTGTGCATCTGAATGATAAAGAGCAGGAAGTCCATTTTCCGATCGGATTGGCTTTCGATAGTGAACAGATTCCTGAAGGAAAACATGCTCCGCTCAAGACGCTCGAAGAAGCGGCCGAATTGACGGAAGCGATCAAAGACCAGTTGAAAGGGCAGAATGATACTGGTGTCGATTACGATGCGTATATGGCACTCCGTCAACATTCCCTCGAAGAATTCTGTGACGTATACCAGACGTTGGTGAATATCGCATTCGCTTTCGGATTTTCCCAGACCGAGATCGAGAACGCTTATATGAAGGTCGTTCGTCGTAACAATGAACGAGGACGTTATCCTTCAAATGAATTGGAGGAAAGTTGGCTTGGCTGAAACAGCACTTCCAGCTCGGTTACGTTATGGTGATTAAGGCATATGCCAAAACCATTGTCGCCGAATCGAAATTGCTGACCGCGATCTATAATTCAGGTCATGTTACAGACGTGACGATAATGAATCGCGAATTCGATGGAGTATATACCATACGAGTCAAAACCAGTGTGCTTACGACTCCATTCGCCTTGCAGAAAAGGATCGCCAAACAACTGGTGCATTTCTAGACACTGTAAACGCGAACCATACATCCCCCTTAATGAGAACCATACACAACCTAATGAAAGGAAAAAATCATGGAAGATCAGAACAAGGAAACCACCGAAGTCGTCGAGACCGAGGAGAAGAAGCCCAACAAGATCGTTCAGTTCGTCAAAGATCATAAGGACCGTATCAGGGATATCACCATTGGAGCCGCTGCCGCCGCAGGACTCGCATTGCTGATTCACCTGGGAAAGTCCGACGATGTTGACGACGAGGACGACGATTGGAACTATTCCTCATCCGATGAATCGAATTCCAACGCTGAATCCACAGATTCCTCGCAAGAGTGAATTGTTCTACAAGCCAGAGTCGCACATGCGGCTTTGGCTTTATATTTTTGATCGGTCGTAAATATGGATATTATACTATTATTAGTACTATTAGTTCTAATAGTATGCATATTCTATATGATATTTTATTAGCGAACCGACAATATACAAATCAGAAAGGTTGTTATGGTGAGTAACATCATCACAAACGGACGAAAATTTCTAGGAAGAAATTCACATACGATTCTCACAGGCACGGCAGTGGTGGGCGTGATCGGAACCGCCGTTATGGCGTCACGAGATACCATTCAGGCGAATAATCGTCTGCTGGAGTATCGCATGGAGCTCGACGGCAAGCCATATGACAAGAAGGAGCTCGTCAAACGAATCGCTCCATGTTATATTCCGACCGCGTTGACGGTCGGTGCGACGATCACCGCGATCATCGGCGCCCACCAGACCGCCACGCATAAGATCATCGCGTATTCCTCGGCATATACCATGGCACAGGAAGCCGCGACCATCTATCGTGATAAGGTACACGAGATCGTTGGCGAAAAGAAAGCCAAGGAAATCGAAGCGGCCGTAGCCAAGGACCAGATCGCAAAATCCAAAGACGATGCTTCGTCCGTGGTCATTGGCGATGGCAATGTGCTGTGCATGGATGGTTTCAGTGGACGGTTCTTCCCGTCGACCTTGGAGAAGATCCGCAAGGCCCAGAATGACGTCAATTACAAGATGAATGCTGAAATGTATGCATCGTTGAATGACTTCTATGAGGCCTTGGATCTGCCGTATATCGGTTGTGGCGATGATCTCGGTTGGACGTCGGAGCATCCGATCGAACTGAGTTTCAGCACCACACTGACCCCTGATGGAAAACCGGCGCTTGTGGTGAATTTCCACGAATCGCCGATGGCCGACTATCGCAATCTTATTTGAGTATCAACAAGGAGTAAATCATGTCTTATATTTCCCTACTCGCCCAAGCCGGTAAAGCGGCCGCTCCATATCTGAAGCCTCTTGGCATCCGATTGGGCAAATCCATCTGTACGGGCGTGCTTACTCAGCTTGCGGGTAAGTATGCATTCCGTATAACCGGGGACCATATTCTGGCGCAACGTGATCGTGATATTCGCGAAGCGGTTCAGCAGGATATGGAACTCAAACAACTCATAGCCCAACAAAAAGTGGCTATGTCCAACAAACAGGAGGAAAACTAACATGATCAAGGAAACCATTTCCTACGAGGACATCGACGGCAACAGCAAGACCATGGATGCATATTTCCATCTTACCATGCGTGAAATGCGTCAACTGCTGAAGGACGGCATCCAGGAAAAGCTTGAAGCTGTGACTTCCGGAAAGGCATCTACGGATGATACGTTCGATCTGATCGATGATTTGATCAAGGCATCGTATGGCAAGCGAACCGAAGTCGATGGCGAAGCGCATTTCGTGAAGAACCCCGAAGCTACCAAGATCTTCATGGAGTCTGAAGCGTACGACAGCCTGTTGAGTAAGCTGATGTCCGATGACACGTTCGCGACGCGATTCTTCACCGGTCTGGTGCCGAAGGCATTGACTGAGCGCATGAATGCCATCGCCAACGGCTCGGCTCAGAACACACTCCCTCCCGAAGCGGCGCAGTATCTCGCTCAGCTGAACCAGCAGAATCAGTCGAACAACTGATCATTCTCATATAATAAGTAACGAGGAAAGGGTTTAGACGATGTCTAGGCCCTTTCCGTGTCTATTTCAAAAGGATAACGAGCATGATAGAAGACGATCGCAAGCCATTAGTCGTCGATGTCTCTCGACAGAACCTGGGTCTTCCGGAATCCAAAGAAGCGTCGAAGAAAGAAGCGCCGAAGAAAGCCGCAGTCGCTCATGGTAAACTCAAAGAGGATACCATGGTCGAGAAAGGTGTGAAGCGTTTCTTCGGTGGTGATCCGAAAGACGTCTTGATGTATATGCTGACCGATGTGCTGGTGCCAGCACTTAAGGATACGTTCGTCGATATGGTCATCGGCGGAACGAAACGAATGGTGTATGGCATGGGCGCGTCTGATTATCGCCCGACCAGTCCTCGATTGGTTCGACGTGATAACCCAAGTTATTCACAGAACACGAACTACAACGCCATGTCGAGTAATCGACGTGTGATCGACAGCACAGTTCGTGAACGCCATGATTTCAGCAAAGTCGTGTTTCCTGACAGACCGTCGGCTGAAAATGTCTTGACGGCCATGAACGACTATATTCAGCAATATGGTGTCGTTCGAGTGAAGGACTTCTACGAATTCGCCGGAATCACCGCTGAATATACCGATCAGAATTGGGGTTGGCATGACATTCGTGGCAGCCGTGTTCGATCGATCTATGGCGGATATATCGTGGAACTTCCACCTACGGAGCACCTGCAATGAGCGACCGGGACGAGCTGAGGAACTGGTATTCCAATCCGTCATGGGCACGTAAAGTCGATAAAATGACAGACGAGCAAATACCGATCGTGCTCAAACGAGTGCGAGCAATCAAAGAGCAAGCGAGGTACGATCATAATGGTACATCCAATCACAGACGACATCGATAAAACCGATCATCAGATGCTGCTGACGGTCGACGATATTCAGGAGTCCGATCGAGCCAGAATGATAACCATGATCAATCGATCATGGTTACATCGCCTGTTTCGACATTTTCCGGAGATAGCTAACTTGACGATTGATATCGTTATCGATTGGCCAGGACGATTGCCGAATACGGCCGTGATCACAACCAGGGATGGACGGAAATATCTATATACGTCCGATCCGAGTTATGATTTCGGCACGATCGAGGAGATATGATGGATCGTTTCCTTGCCATGGTTCATTTCCAACAGCTTTTCCCGGAACTCTCGGAACGAGTTCAGAAATACCGCCGAATAGACAACCATACGGCATTGATCATATTGTTCAGCGGAGCGCGCTATGTGTTTCGCTGGGAATCAACCAAAAAGTGGACTCTGCAAACCGAGTTCGCGTATAGAAATAAATAAGGAGCAAACATGTCTATTAAAAGCACATTAGTCAAAACCGCAGCTAAGAGCGGTCTCTTTCTGAAAAAACATAGCCCGGAAATCCTGACCTATTCCGGTATCGTGCTTGGCGTCGCCGCAACCGTCACCGCATGTCGGTCGACCATGCATATCGATGACGTAAAGAAGAACCATGAAACCGAGATGAGCCGCGTCGAAACCCTCGAAAAGATGGTGGACAACGGCGAGCTCGATGATGGTGACTTCACGGTCAATGAAGCGGCTTCGTCGAAGCAGATTATCTACATGCGTACCACCGTGGCTTATGCGAAGCTCTATGCTCCGACCATTATTCTGACCGGTTTGAGCATTGCCTGCATTCTGTCGGCACACAACATCCTCCAGACTCGATACACGGCTGTGGCTTCGGCATTCGCTGCTGTAACTGCCAAGTTCAGCGATTACCGCGAACGTGTCGTGGCCCAGTACGGCGAAGAGGTCGATCAGAAGTTCTATCAGAACATCGACACCGTCGAAGTCGCCGACGACAAAGGCAAAGTCATCGAGACCAAGAAGGAGCAGAACGTCCAGACGCTGAATGCGACCGATAAATGGTTCGGACCGGATTCTCAGATCTGGGATAACGAATCCCCGGATATGAATACCGTAATGCTGAAGTCCGCATTGGATCGTGCTCAGAACAAGCTCGATTACACCGGGCATCTGTTCCTGAACGATGTCTATCGTCTGCTTGGTCTTCCGGATACCAAGGAAGGCGCCGTGCTCGGTTGGATCAATACGCCTGATCACGATTCGATCGTCGACTTCGGTGTATTCGGTTGCAGCGATGATCCGTGGGATAATGTCAAGGATTGCCCATGGGATGGCAAGGAAGAGATCCTTCTTCAGTTCAACTGCGACGGCATCGTCTACGATCAGATCTGATCGTCATATCTGATATGGGAGCGTCATTGGAATCGTGGCGCTCCCTTTTTATTTTATTAAGGAGATAATCATGAAAGTTACAACCATTATTAAAATCGCCAAGGCCGCTGTTGCCGCTGTGGCTCTTGGAGTAGCCGCTGTCGGTGCGATTCGTACTGCCAAGAATGCCAAGAAGCTGCACGAAACCGCAGTGGATGCTATTCAGAAGGCTGAGAACAACGAGATCGAGTCTGACGAACAGATGCAGGAGATCAATGATAATCTGTTCAATCGTGTCGGAGATATCGTGTTCGATGCCGGAGCATTTCTGGTAGCTACTGCTGCTACCGCCATCGTCGGATATCTGTGTGTTTCGGCATATAACGACAGGACGTGGGCTGAAGGTATGGACGCTGTTACTCGCTACGGCTGTGCGATAATGGACGGTTTCGTTCATCAGCTTGATGCTAAGGAGGCCTGACATGAATATCGAAGAGATCAGCGAGTATCACGATACGATCGCTAATACTCGCAAATTGCTTGGTGATGTTCATGCTGGAGATGCTTCTCGCGCTCAGGCATCATTGGCGGCATTTGTAACTTATGCTACAAGGATCGATGATACTATTCTCAAAAAGTCTATTGATAAGTATAAAGTCATCGATGAACCTCATAATTCTCATGCCCAAACATGCATGATGATCGGGGGAGTATCAATAACATCGATCACGTTCTCTGATATCATTCATGATTGTAAAGGCCTGAAAGAACGTAATGTAAAGAATATATGGTGTGTGGTTAAACGCCATATTCCATATATCACGATTGGAACCTTCCTGATCATCGCTAGTGTACTTCTTGAAAGGAGCGAATATGAATCGTGAGAATCTGATATTCGCTGGTATCGGATTTCTGGCTGGCGTCGCCGTAACTACCGTCGTCGGATATTTCGGTGTATATCGAAAGTATATACCGCTTCGACAGCTGGAGGACGAAGTCAATCAGCTCGAGGAGCAACGTCAATCCAAAGGACGTCAGCTCGATGCCATGGATGCTGCTTACGAGGAACGCAAAGCGGCATACGAGAAGGATCTCCAAGAACGGTCCGATCGTCTCGATATGTACGATAACGACATAGCCGATGCCAAAAAAGAACTCGAAGCAATCAAACCAACACCGGAACAGGAGGCTGAAACCTTGACCAAAGACGAAACCAAAATCTTCGCGCGATTCGAAATCCATGACGGCAATCCTCGATGGGATGGACCGTTGACCGATGAGGAACAGGCGTCATATGATGCCTGCGATGGGGACGAAAATCTTATTCTCGGGCTGCTCACCGAAGTGAAGGAGCATCGATTCAAGAACTCCATCGATCCGAACCGAACCGCGTATATGATCGACGACTACGAGCACAAGACCGCTCCGGACTTCATCGATACGGTGTATCTTGACTACTATGTCAGAGACGACAAACTCGCCGAAGGACGAGTGCTCGTCGAACGTCCGGACGATCTCATCGATATGGCCGTACTTATGCAATTCGGTAAGTATGGATGGCAGGAAGATCCGAATGTCGTGATCTGCCGTAATGACACGTTCAAGACGGACTACGTGATCGAACGTCATGAGGAATCATATCAGGAATCGGTGTTCGGCATCGATCCGGATAAGATCACCTTGCCATCACATCGAGTGCTCGAAGATATGGCCAGGAAAGCCTATGAGGAGGAGCAACATGCCTAAGAGCGAACCACATGTGAAACCATATTTCGATTGGCTTCTGGAAGATGTGGTCGGTATTGATAATGATGGATATTTCAAACTCTATCATGCGATGAATATGATCCGTTACACCTATCGTATCGCCATGGATGCCAATCGAGAAGGCGATGCTCTCGAACTCCGTGGCGATTACGAATATTACAATCATGCACCATGCGAAGCGCAATTCCAGGGAGGAGTGGTGAGCTTCCTGGAATTCCTTATCGCAGTGATTCTACGGGTCGATAATGATCTCGCACTCAAGCTGTCTCGTGCCGATTGGATGCATCTATTCATCAAAAATATGGATCTGCAAGCCTACACGGATTCATATTTTGATGCCGTTGGAGACGCATCCGAACCGGTACGACTGCTTGTCGAACGCACCATGAACCGGAAGTATAACGCCGATGGGAGCAATGGTGGATTGTTCGTCATCAAGGGATGCGACAAGGATCTTCGACGGATGCAATTGTTCGATCAGTGGACATTGTTCGGCAATTCCGACCACGATATTCCATATAAGTGGGACTAGAAAGGAGTGGGTATGGACCAAATACGAGTGACTGAAGTCAAAAGCACCAAAACCACAACCAAGGTCATTGCGAATCCTAGGGCCCGTGGATTCAAGGACCTTATTGTCAAAGGTGGACAGTTCTACGCCGTATATGATCCAGATACGCACCTGTGGTCCAGAAGTGTCGGTCGCCTCTCCGAACTCATTGATAGGGATATCAGCGAGTATATCGCAACGCATTCGGACAAGACATTGACTCCGGAATACATGGACAATATGTCCAATGGACAATGGAACCGATATCTATCCCAACTGAAGAACCTCGATGACAGCAGCATCATGCTGGATCAGAAGGTTATATTTGATAATGATGACGTTACTCGAGAGGATTACGCATCATTCAAATTGCCATATGATCTCATCGAGGGTCCGACACCGAACTACGATCGCCTGATGGAAACAATCTATGACCCGGACGAGCGTCGAAAGCTCGAATGGGGCATAGGTCTGATCGTGGATGGTAAGGACCAGAAACGTATTCAGAAATTCTTCGCCATCACCGGTGCGCCTGGAACCGGTAAATCGACGATTCTGAATATCATTCAGGAACTGTTCGGGAACTACGTTTCGTTCTTCAATGCCAAAGAACTTGGTCAGGGATATCAATTCGCCACTGCTGCGTTCAAGAATGCGCCACTTGTGGCCATTCAAACCGACGGCGACCTCTCAAAGATCGATGATAATTCATTACTGAACACCATTGTTTCGCATGAATATATCAAAGTCAATGAGAAAGGCGTCAAGCAGTATGATATTCCGATTAAAACAATGCTGTTCATGGCTTCGAACAAACCAGTGAAGATCACAGATTCGAAATCGGGTCTGATCCGAAGGTTGATCGACGTCTATCCATCAGGACGAAAACTCAGCAATGCTGAATATTTCGAAGCCATGGATGGCATCAAGTTCGAACTCGGTGCAATCGCCCACCATTGCCGAGAGGTCTATCAGGAATTGGGTCCGAACGCATATGGCAATTACGTGCCAACCGAAATGGTGGCCAGAACGAATGATATGTATTCGTTCTTGTCAAGCGTTCTCGACCAATTCGAAGATAACGATCGTATCGATGGCCTCGAACTTTGGCGTCAATATAAGGTTTGGTGTGATGAAGGCAACGTGACCATGCGCATGAAACGTGACGACTTCCTGTTCGAATTGTCATCATATTTCGACAAGACGACTGACAATATTGTCAATGGTCGCAAATCCACTCGTAACACCGGTTTCGAGGGAATCCGTTGGGATAAATTCGAGAAAGTGGAGAAACCGAAGCCGATCGAAGCGAGAAAACTCGAACTCGATTCGACCGATTCGGCATTCGATCGCATGGCTCAGAATTGGCCGGCGCAATACGCCGCCGATAATCCCATCGGAGGACCTCGGTTGCCTTGGGATCAGGCGACCAGCACATTGAAAGATGTGGACACCACCAAACTGCATTGGGTACGAGTACCTGAGAATCATATAGTCATCGACTTTGACCTCAAGGGCGATGACGGCGAGAAGAGCCTGGAACGCAATCTTGCCGAAGCCGCGAAGTATCCGCCGACGTATGCGGAATTGAGCAAATCCGGTAAGGGCGTACACCTGCATTATATTTACGATGGTGACGTGACGAGACTCAAACCTCTGATCGATATCAACGTGGAATGCAAGGTGTATCGAGGGAAGTCGGCATTGCGAAGGAAACTCAGCACATGCAACGATCTCGAAGTCGCGCATATTTCCAGCGGTCTTCCTCTCAAAGGAGATAAAACCATGATCAACGAGAAAGCGATCAAAGATGAGCAGCATCTTCGCAATCTCATCAAAGGAAACCTAAGAAAGGAATATTGTCCCGGAACCAAGCCATCGATCGACTTTATCTGTAAGTTGCTGGACGAAGCATACGAGTCCGGCATCCAGTATAACGTCGAAGACATGCGTCTTGATATTCTCAATTTTGCCATGAACTCCACGCATAATCGAGATTATTGCATGAAGGTTGTGGCGAATATGAAGCTTCGTTCCGATGAACCTGATAGCTTGGAACCGCCAAAGCATACCGGGACACCTGATATTCTGACGTTCTATGATGTCGAGGTATTTCCGAATCTGTTCATGATCTGCTTCAAAGACGCAGGTGACGAGAAGGATCATCCGGTGAAGACCTTGATCAATCCCGATCCGAAGGATGTTCGTAAGCTCTGCGGCAAGGCGTTGGTTGGATTCAACAACCGACGATACGACAATCATATGCTGTATGCATGGGGTTGGCTCGGCTATGACAACCAACAGCTCTACAACCTGTCTCAGGATATCGTAGCTGGTGGACCTCGCAGTCGAAACGCCATGTTCCAGAATGCCTACAACATCTCCTATACGGATATCTACGACTTCTCTGCAAAGAAGCAGTCGTTGAAGAAGTGGGAGATCGAGCTTGGGATCGATCATCACGAACTCGGCATGCCGTGGGACAAACCGGTCGATCCGAAGCTTTGGGATCTGGTGCAATCATATTGCGAGGATGATGTCCGAGCGACGGAAGCGGTGTTCAACCATCTACATGAGGATTTCGTGGCCCGTCAAGGTCTGGCGAATCTGTCCGGCCTCACGCCGAATGATTCGACGAACCAACATACGGCACAGATCATATTCGGAGACGCGAAGAATCCGCAGAAGGAATTCCCATTCCCGGATCTGAGCGAAACCTTTCCTGGATATACCTTCGACAAATTCGCTGACAAGGATCACAAGTCCAAGTATTTGGGCGAGTATCCTTCCGAAGGCGGATATGTGTGGGTATATGGCATGGCGAATGGCGACAATGGCCCGTATTACGGACGTCGGATCCAATGGTCCATGACCGGGAAAGACCGACTCGAACAATATCGTGAGGTCTATCGATCCCAGGATATGGATTTCGACACCATGCATCCCAATCTGGCGAAACGTCTCGAAGGATATTCATATGGCGGCACTGATCAATTCATGCCCGAACTTCCAGACAAGAAGCTCGGTGGCATGTTCGGCAACGTCGGTTTGCTTGATGTGACCAGTCTACACCCGTCGAGTCTTGAAGACATGAATTTCTTTGGTCCATACACCAAACGATTCAGCGATATCAAGGCCGCTCGTGTCGATATCAAACACGGCGATCTCGAATCCGCTCGTCGACGTATGGATGGTGCTTTGGCTCCACTGCTTAAGGAGGGTGAAAACACCAAGTCGCTTGCACAGGCGCTGAAGATCGTGATTAATTCGGTATACGGTTTGACCAGTGCGAAGTTCCCGACAAAGTTCAACGATGTCGGGAATGGCGCCAACGATCGCAATGTCGACAACAAGGTCGCGAAACGCGGTGCCTTGTTCATGCTTCTGCTCAAGCAGAAGGTCATGGAGCTTGGCTACACAGTCGTGCATATCAAAACCGATTCGATCAAGATAGCCGATATCGATGAATATGTTGTGACATTTGTCAATGACATGGGAGCGAAATATGGCTACGGATTCGAACTCGAAGCGATCTACGACAAGATGTGTATCGTCAACAAAGCGACATACATCGCCCATCATTGTTACGGCGACGACGGGCACGACGCCGCATCGCATGGTGGTTGGGCGGCAACGGGTGCACAATTCGCCGTACCATATGTCTTCAAGACACTGTTCTCTCATGAAACGATTGATTTCAAGGATCTTTGCGAAACCAAATCCGCCACGACATCGATCTACCTAGACTTCAACGAGGGGCTACCCGAGGACGAACATCGCTATGATTTCGTCGGCAAGGTAAGCGCCTTCAGTCCGGTCCAACCGGGTTGCGGTGGAGGTCTGCTGGTCCGTGACAACGGCAACGGCGGTTACGCCGCGCTGTCCGGTACCAAGGGCTATCGATGGAAGGAATCGAGCGTTCTCAGAGACAGTCACAAACAAGATGAAGTCGATTATACCTATTACGAGCATCTCGCCGATGAGGCACGAGATGATGTTTCGCAGTATGGCGATTTCGACTGGCTGGTAAACGGCGAACCCTATATTTCGCCGAATCCTGGAAGCAATGATCTGGTTACTTCCTTGACTCGATAATACACAGATCAGAAAGGTCAGCTCATGAGTGTGAGCGATTTTTTAAGTTTGATGATTTCACTCGGCTTGCTTATACTCATGAGCTGGTTTGTAGACAATCATAAATTCTAAGGAGTAATCATGTCAATTACTATGATCGTTACAATTTGGGCGCTGGTCCTGATGATCAGCTTCAATCTATGGACCTATATTCCCAAGCAACGACCGATACCTCGACATTCCGATTTGTATATCGCCATGAGGGAAACATTTGATCGTCCGGCAATGGTACCGATTGAATGCGAAAGGAAACGATAGGTGCTATTTAACCTCAGTTCAAATGAGGTCTGAAAATCTTACTTCCAATGAAGTATACAAAGAACAGGAGTAAACCATGAAAACCAGAACCGAAAACTGGAGAGGATACAGTATCAGGTTTGTCGAGATCGATGGCAACTGGTGGGCTGTGCTCAAGGATATTTGCGATGCACTGAATCTTAGCACGTGGCATGTAGCTCAACGACTCGAACCTAATATGTTGGAGAAAGTGTCGATCGACGTATTTAACCTCGGTTCAAACGAGGTTAAATATTCTGACGGACGAGGACATCAGAAAACCCGTCGAATGCTCATTGTCAACGAAATCGGCATCTATGAGGCATTGTTTGCGTCTCGTAGGCTCGAAGCACGAAAATTCCGCATATGGGCCGGAAGCGTGTTGCAACGTCTTCGTCAGAACATCGGTCTCAAGCAATACGAGATCATGCGTATGACCGATCCCGATATTCAGGATCAGATCAACTACATGCTCGACGATATCTTCTACGACCCGGAAAGTGATCAGCTTATGTGCTCGGTCACGGTCCAGGGCGGAGATGTCGACGTACGGCCATTTGATGAAGTATACAAAGAACAGGAGTAAAACCATGGCACTCACCACCGAAGAAGTAGACGATCTCATGCATTGCAACTGTGATGCCGAGGTCAAAGCTCTTGATTTCGATATCACGGCCAACCGGATCAAAGTCATCCTCATTTGCACTGGATGCGGTAAAATGGTATCGGCGTCCGGTGATATCGACAGAGTTTCGGATGTACGGTATGCCGAAACCGTCCGATTGGTCCAAGACGAATCGGAGGACTGCGAATGAAACTTCCATTCAAAGTCCATTTTGAAATGCAACCAACCATTGTAAAGAATAAGGAGAAAATCATGTCTGATAATGACACCACTCAGGTACTCGATGCAAACGAAGTCATCGATCAATCCAAATCCACACTCAAGGATGTCGTGCTCGATCATCCGGCATATCTGGCCTTGGCCGGCCTTGGCATCTTCGCCATCGGGTATCAGCTCGGACGTAACCAGGGTGTCAACTCGTTGCTGAAGTTCGCGATGAGCAACTGATGTTATATTTACTCATAGGTGCCATATTGGTTATGATTTTCGCAGCTTGGTTCCCATTGTGGTGGGATGATCATTTTTAACGCGGAAGAAACATGGCCTTTAATGAGAATATTAATTCGCATTAAAGGAGTTAATCATGACCGATATTTATGTCAAGCCAGTCATCATCGACGTTGAAACTGGAGATATCATCGATAATGATTCATTTGACACCAAAATGTTGTTGAGCTTATACAAGCTCGGCTATGATTTTCAAGCCAACCAAGTCAACGAACACATTGATTCGTGGAACGAAGAGTTTGAACGTCTTTATCCAGACATTTATAATGATCTGCATGATCCCGTCAAACAGGAGTTCTACGACAATTTCATCGTTGAACGTTGGCAGAAGATCATAGACGATTTTAATAATATAGCATCAACAATCGTTAAGGATGCCAAACTATTTATCGACGATCTCTGTGTCAAGATGAACGATGGCAAAGGCCATATCATCGAATTGAGAACCGTTAATCCAAATTAGTAATCGACAAAAAAAGACCGAGTCGCACATGCGGCTTGGTCTTTGTCTTTTGGCTATATTCGCGAACCAGACATGTTCTTTAATGAGAACCATCAAGAAAAGGAGTCAACATGTCTGTTGATATTTGCCAAGCCATCGCTGATTTCATTCTCATCACGATTGTCGTGTTGGGGATCGAAGCGGGCATTCAAGATCGTATCAAGCATAAGGATATGACTTGGTTTGCCTGGATCGGTCGCCACTGGAATAATCATAAGGAGAAGAAAGCAGCCAACAAACTAATAAAGAAACAAGACATCAACGAAACCACTTTCGCTGAGAGGTAATCATAAGCCTGAGTCGCACATGCGGCTTTGGCTTTATATTTTACACAAAAAGGAGATCATTATGCCTATCAACATCGTCAAGCGCCCGAACGGTGACGTCAACAAGATTGAATGCGAGAATGTTCGTCTGATCTGGACGAATTTCGCAGGTCGTGAAGGCAAGTACAATCCGGCCGGCAATCGCAACTTCAACATTGTCCTCGAGGAATCGGATGCCAAAACGCTTCAGGACCTCGGCCTGAACGTCAAGTTCCATGAGGGCCGTGATGAAAACGATCCGGGCATCTACACGCTTCAGGTGAAGATCAACTTCAAGTCCTACAATCCTCCGGAGATCTGGATGAAGAATTCGCACGGCAACGCCCAGTTGGATGAGGATTCCGTCAAGATGCTCGATCCGCTGGTGTCCGCCGACGCTGTGACCGAGTCGTGGCTGAGCTTCAATCTGAACCATTACGAACAGTTCACCACCGCATATTTGCAGAAGCTGCTGGTGACAGTTCAGGAATCCGATTATGAAGCTCGGTTCTTCGACGAACCGGATTCCGCTATGAACACCATGACGTTCCACAAGGTGGAGAAGGACTGATCATGTCATATGATAATCGAACCCCAAGGCCTGGCGTCCTGAAGGTCTGCATCTATTCCATCCTCACCGGAGGATTATATTTCTTCTGGTGGTTTGTCAAGACCTTGTCCGGCGGTTATCGCTGACATGACATCGCGACAGGTATGGGCCTTCATCGGCCTGTACCTGTCCTTTATTTTTGAAAGGTATACTCATGATTGATTTTGACACTCTCGATGGCGAGAAACTCATCGATCAGGCATCCAAGCAACATGCCGATGTCTGCAAAGCCTCGGCACAGATCGCATCTCGATACGCGGATATCTCGGATCTGGTCAAAGGCAAGCATGTCGATATGAGCGTGGAGCATCTCGAACGATACAAGTATCCGACGGTGTATTTGGACCCGGATCGTATGGAAGAGATCGAAGATGCTCACGGCAATCCGGTGATTCATATCTGGATGGAGTGCATGGATTGCACTGCCAGCGGTTTCATTGACATCAAGGATCAGGAGGAACTCCATGATAACAAGCAACGCCCGAAACCTGCCAAGTCGCAGCGAGCCAGTGGCAACCGCATGGGTGGCGGAGACGTCTCAGAAAAGTATTGCTAGGGCTCGTCATATGTCCTATCTGCCGAGCAACTTCGATTGTCTCTGGGAGATCTTCATGCTGATATTCCCGGACGACGCATCGAACGTAGAATCGGCTGAGGATTTCGATGATCATTCATTGAAGCTGGTCATCAACAGAGCGACCAAGAAATTCTACGATGATGATCAATACGAAATCGACGACTCGACCGAATATGCGATATTCACCGTGGAATTCGGCCAATGGTATCTGTGGACCAAAGGAGCGAGCCTCAATGGCGAATTATGAACCTGAAACGCCTGATTCGGACGTCTACGACAAACACGCCAAAGACATATTCGAATATGTCTTGCCTGAACTCGCCAACAGCGTCTTCGAATACAAATCCGCTGGACCGCATGGGGTAAGCTTCATCACCGGCAGCGGCGATGTATTTCTCTGGTACGAGCTGGCGCCATATTCCAAGGATCCATCACAGATTCGATGGATCCTGGAGCATGTTTGCCAGAAGGAACGTCCGGTTGAGAATACGGATCGTCCGATGGCATTGGAAACCAAATACGATTGATATATTTACACAAAGGAGTAATCATGTCCGACACGACTTTTTCGCCGTTCGTAACCCTGTCCAGCACATCATTCTCACCGATCATGATATATAATGGCATGTCTCTCGCTGTCGAAAAGATGCGAGAATGTCAATGCGACACACCTTTGGCCATGACCAAGCCGATGGCCGTTACCAAGAAAGGCCGCGTGTATGTATGCACGAGCTGGTGCCCGTTCTGCGGCACAAAGCGCCGAGTCGAATGCAGCATGTATCATTTTCCCAAAACAGCATCAAGCGATGTGTGGGAACTCGATGCCGATAAGATCTATATGTTCGTCAATGAGGTCAACAGACGAGGATATTTACCTGTAGAGGCATCGGATGCCGATCTTGCATGGACGTATCCTCAATCCTATGGCGATGGAACCTTCACCATCAACATATTCAATATGGCGATCGGACGAGGCCTCACCGTACGAGCTCCGAAAGGATACATCCTCAAAGACGTATATATGTCGCAATTCGATAAGCAAGTGATCCAAGAATTCGACCAGCTCGGATCTCTTGGACTGATCTATCCGAAGGAGCCCACTCATGCCAACGCCTGACGCATACCGTAGCGCACGTTGTCTGCTCGGTCTTACCCAGCATCAAGTCGGTAAACTGATGAAGATCCGTCGGGAAACCATTTGCCAAATGGAATCAATCAACCCTACCACCACGCGAACCTGGGCTGCATATTTGTGCTATTATGACGCCTGGCTGCGTGAATACTCTCGCTTGAGACAACCGCAGAATCTCTTTGCGGTCGATGCGATTCTTAATGGGAATACCACGGTCGTATCGTGGCTTGGTGAGTTGGAAGAACCCAAAGAAACTCATCACGGTCGGGAGCATCCGAACCGTATTGTGGAGCTCAACGAGACTTTTCCGAACATCATGGCTACCGTTCAATTTCTTATTGCGAACAATTATGCCAATGGGGCTCCGAGGACCATACAGACGAAAATCTCGCAAATACTCAATGGCTACACGAAACGGAAGACGCTATACGGATTCCATTTTGAGAATATACGAAAGGAGTAGTCATGGCACCAGCAAGTGTGTTTGAAAAGGCGCATAAACAGTTATCATGTCATCGTGGCAGTTCAATACTTATCGAGGACGCATGGCGAATCGATGCCACTCATTACGAATGTCTGGCAATGTGCTCACGTTGCCGTCGACAAGTCTATATCTCGATCTCACGAGAAGAATACCACAAGATGGATAATCGTGAGATCTGGCAGGAATAGGAGAGCACCATGACACAGGACACCCTTACCCACGAACAAGCTCTCGAGAAAGCCGAATGGATCGACAAGCTTCGCGAACTCGGATTCGTCTGGGATGGCAACATCGACAATCAGCCGAATCTCTCGAAATGGCGTCATAAGAACATCAGTCATCTCACCGCTCGTCTGGCCTTGGTGACCGATGGACATTTCGTGGCCATGATCTGCATCGGTCTAAACCATGTCATGCGTCCCGATATCCATTTGGGCGCTGGGACGCCGGAACGACTGCAACAGATCTATGATGTGATTACGGAAAGCGTGGAGGAGTCATGACCTCAATCAGCATCGGACCATATTTGCGATGGAAGCTCAAGAACCTCGGATTCGAATACGATCCCGTTGAAGACACCTGGTTCTGGGGATGGAAGAAGAAAGTCCATCTCAACCTCGATCGATCCATCGGCATGTTCATCTGGAGCGCTTCGGTGGTGACGGCCAAGGCGCCGGCATCCTATATGGATGACCGACATGCCGTTGTCAGCTGGAACCAATCAGAAGAGGAGTTTCTTAAGCTGAAACGCTCGACCATTGCGTATTATATCGGCGATATGGTGCGAAAACACAGGCCGACTGTGGCGAAATGACCGAAAACGCTATCTCAACATGTGGCCAGGAAACATATATCGCGTTTCGTGCACGTATTGTGCACATTTCGCGAGGTTTCTGTGGCCACATGTTGTATTTAGCGTAAAAATCTAGTACTTTGTCCGGTTAAAGTACTAGGTTTCATCGTATAAGGAGCAAAATCATGGAAATCAAAATACAGAACTGGTGTGGATATGACATCCGTTTTGTGGAGTATTGCGGAACGTGGTATGCAGTGCTCAAGGATATTTGTGACGCACTGAATCTTCATACTTTCAAAATAGCACAGCGCATTAATGCGAGTGATCTGCGAAGACTACCCATTCCATCATCTGATATACCTAATAGGTATAACAGATTACAAGGAGAAAACATTACTCGATCGATGCTCGTCATCAATGAACACGGCATCTATCAGGCGCTGTTCCGCAGTCGTAGACTCGAAGCGAGACAATTCACTGATTGGGTCTGCGAGATGCTCGAGCATATGAGAACGGCTGTCGGACTGCGACCATACGAAGTCATGCAGATGACCGAACCCGAGATCCAACGCGATATCGACGAGCAATTCGGCGAGGCATTCTACGATCCTGAAATGAATTCCTGGCGGATTCAACGGACTACTGAGAATGGCGACGTTCTCGTATATAATAAGGAGTAATCATGCCTGGTGTCAACTTACGACAGTTTCAGCACGAGTGTGTGCAGGCCCTGAGGTCGGGCAAGGTGTTGGCGGCCGGAGTTGGCGCCGGCAAGTCCATCATGGCGTTATATTGGTACGTCACCAAGTGCTGTACGGTGCGGACCTCGCATAACGCCAATGGCGAACTATTCCAGATCATGCCGGGGAGTCCGGATCTGGTGATCATCACGACTGCCAAGAAACGCGACAACCACGAATGGGATGACGAGCTCTATCGCTATGCCTTGCATCAGGGTGAGAATTCGAAGAAGATGGGTAGGGTCCATGTCACGGTGGATTCGTGGAACAACATCACGAAATACGTCGATACGTCCGCCGTGTTCATATTCGACGAGCAGCGTGCCATCGGTTCCGGAGCCTGGAGCAAGGCATTCGTGCGGATCGCCAGACATAATCCCTGGGTGATGCTGAGCGCGACTCCAGCGGATACCTGGAGCGATTGGTGCCCGATATTCGTCGCAGACGGGTTCTACCGCAATCGAACCGAGTTTTTTCGTCGTCATGCAGTATATTCCCGGTACACGAAGTATCCGAGAATAGACCGCTGGATCGATGAGGATTATCTGAACCGATGCCGTGATCACGTGCTGGTGACCTGTGAGGTACCGAGAGAAACCGAACGCGTGGTGCATCAGCTGACCTGCGCATATGATAAGGAGACGGTTCGCAAGGCGATGAAGACACGGTGGAATCCCGAGACGGAGGAACCGTTCCTCAACGCCACGGAGCTGTGCTTTTATCTGCGGAGGGTGATCGATACGGATCCCACACGTCTGTCATACGCCGCACATGTGGTACGTGATCATCGCAAGGTGATTATATTCTACACGCTGCGTGCCGAGCTCGAACAGATTCTGAAGCTGGAAGAGGTCACTGGAGTGCCGGTCTACCAGTACAATGGCGGCCGGCACGATGATCTGCCTCAGGGGAATTCCTGGGTGTATGCGGTGCAGTTTCAGGCGGGATCCGAGGGTTGGAATTGCACGAGCTGCAACACGGTCCTGTATTGGTCGCTGCCATACAGCTATAAACAGGCGGAGCAGGCGGCCGGCAGGATCGACAGGTTGGATACGTCGTACAAGACCCTGAACTATTATATCATGCGATCGTTCGCGCCTTTGGATCTGGGAATCATCCGGGCGCTTCGGAACAAGGAGGATTTCAACGCTTCCGGGTTCTTGAGGAGCAGTGCGCGACAAAAGGAGTGATCATGCCGAAAGGAAGAATGGCTGTCGTGTATATTCATACGGGATACCGAAACATACAACACGATCCGTTCGATATTCGAGAACTACACGAATGGGTGGAAAGCAAGGGGAGTTTCTGCGGAGACGATCCTGCTGGATACGGAATCGGACAAATAACTCATATTGAACGAGATCAGGTTATGTTGAGACCCGATGGATACACTTTGGACATATATAGCGAGACCCATCAGGTGATATGCCCTGATTGCCGCAAGCATCGGGAGTATGTATTCAGTGCCTATGATACATCCTCTGCATGGTATCAGGAGACGCGGTTCGATTATGGTAAGGAGTAATCATGCGTATCAATGAATTCGAATTGGTCGACCCGATGAGTGATGTGCAGAATACCATTGCGAAATTGATCGATCATCGCGGGTCATGCGATGATCTGTCGCCGAGACATGAGATCATCATGAGCGATATTCTGCTGTTGCAGACTGATCTTGTGCATCCTGAAATATCATATGATATGACCGAGACGAAGATCAATGCCTATTGTCCTCGCTGTAGGAGACATGGATCTGGATGGATCGAGACCAACGGATGGTTTTCTGCGGTGTCGCCATCACGTGGAGTAGTGATTCGTCGTGCGATGGATGAGCTTCCTGCTCGTATGGATAGACATGGTCGTGTTTGCGGACATCGTCGTTTGATGATGTCTTCCGCGGTTCGATCAAAGGATATCGCGTTCCATGTCAGAGAGGAGAACACCAGGAATTATATCTGGTTCAAGAAGCGTAAGGCTTTGGCGAAGCAGTGGTTCCCGTTGAGTAGCGGTGACGAACAGTACCATTTGGTATGGTGTCCGGACTGTTTTGCGATGACTTGCGTGGACGTCGGAAAGATGTCTTTTACGCAGTACAATCCCTCTAACGCCAGTTTTAGAGGGAGCGAATGGTACTAAAAAAGCAGTTCTAAATGTGTACAATTTGTGTGACAAAAGCAGTTCTAAATGTGTACAATTTGTGTGACATGTGTACAATTTGTGTGACATGAGCGAATTTGCTCTTGAGAGGGTAAAATGGCCAAAATCGGTTTTGTCACACAAATTGTACACACAAATCGGTTTTGTCACACAAATTGTACACATTTGAAAACGTCTTTTAGAGCCTAAAAACGTTGGAATTTCAACGTTTTTAGGGTTTTGAGGGTGTTTTTCTGTGTGTACAATTTCTGTGACATACTTCTTAATCCGGTGAAAAAAAGAATATAATAATTATAATATAAAAAGAAGTAAAGTATAACCTATGTCACACAAATTGTACACATTTGAAAACCACTTTTTTGCAGAAAGGAACCATCATGACTTATTTCATCCTCGATGGTAATCGAGAAACCATTTACGAAATTGCTCACGATATGATCGGGTGCAGATGTCAACCCGGGACTCCGGTATGCATCAGTATCCCGAAGATCGATCCGGATGAACTTACACCTCAGGAACGTCGTAATTTTTCCATGAACGATTTCGTTCTGGCGTGTTATTGTTCCGGATGTCGAAAGCGAACCAAACTCATGGTTCCGCTCGATAAGATCCCTCATGTTGATGCCGACGCCATCCGACAGATCGCACAGCAAATGTCGACACAGGGAATTAATTGCAACCATGACCGAGAGAGCTGGGAAGTGACCGCACCAGTTATTCGGGATGATGCTCCAAGTCAAATCGATTTGAATGGCGTTCGCTTGTTGTTACATATCGTCTACTGCGTGAAGTGCCGGCATCTTGTACATGTGTACATTACCGATACCCATCGAGTGTATTAGGAGGAACCATGCGTTTTCGTGAACCTATATTCGAACAGCCCATGCGTGTCATGGAAGACGATCATATCTGCCAGGACATCGACGACTACAGCTACTATGCTGGAATGCAGCTGGAAGATGCCAAGCGCGAACTCGTCGAACATAACGGCGATGAGATCATCAAGATTGGATGGATGCATGTAGTACCGTTGCATCCGGTTCGGAAGTACCAGGATCATCCGATTAAGATCACTACACTTCGATATGGCACTTCGGAAGTATTTCCGAATATTTATGAAGCAAGCATTAAGAAAGGCTTTAGTCTTTCTTCGTTGCGAGATCTATTGTGTGGAAGGGGCATATGGTCGGATAACTTCGTTGCCGAATACATCTAGATCGTTTGTGCACATTTGTGCACAAACATCGTCTCGTACATTTCCCATAATGGATAGAATATACATATAACTACAGGTATCTCCCGTATTTTACGGTCGGAGGTTTTCCATGGTTTTAGAGCGAGACTTCCAGCGCAAACTGGTCAAGCGATTGAGGACAGAGATTCCAGGATCCATTGTCATGAAAGCTGATGCGAACCAAGTACAAGGTATTCCGGATCTCTTGATTCTTGCGCATGGCCGATTTGCTTCACTGGAAGTCAAACGCTCTGCTACCGCATCTCATCGACCGAATCAGGATCACTTCGTCCAGAAGATCAACGATGATGGCGGCTTCGCTTCGTTCGTCGATCCTTCGAATGAAGATGATGTAGTGGACCAAGTCAAGCGATATCTATCCGAAGCCTAGGGAATCACGGCTTTTCATTTTAGGAGTCATCATGACATTCACGTTCAATCAGCATACTGACCTTGAAGGCAAGCACGCGTATTTGAGTGCCAGTCATCATGTCTGGCTCAACTATGATGATGAGCACTTCAAGGATATCTTCTATTCGAATCTCATGAAGGAACGTGGCACACAGCTTCACGCCTTCGCCGAGTTTGCGAATAGGATGGGCCGAAAGATGCCGCGCAATCATGAGACCATTAACGAGTTCATCAATGACGGCCTTGGATATAATATGAGTCCTGAAGTGGTGCTCTATTACAGCGAGTATTGTTTCGGGACTGCCGACCTTATCGGTTTTGATCCCAAGAAGAAATTGCTTCGTGTGTTTGATCTCAAAACCGGTCAGAAGGATGTGCTCGAGTTCGGACAGCTGCATGTGTATTGCGCTCTGTTCTGTCTCGAGTACAACATCAAACCAGATGACATCAATTTCGAATGCCGACTCTATCAGAATGATGAAGTTCGCATTGAAGAGTTTACTGATCCGGAAACCATCAAGGACATTATGAATCTTATCGTTCATGATGATAAGATGATTCGTGAACTTCGCGCCGAAGCGAAAGCCAATAAATTGATCTTCTAGAAAGGAGCGGATTATGGCTGAAGAGTCATATTCTGGTGATGACGAGTCGTTGTATGACTTCGAGCATTACGGTACCCCACATCAGGGCGCCACTCCGCATTCCGGACGGTACAAATGGGGTTCGGGTGATGAAGATTCCTTAACCAGAGCCAATGGCTTGCTGGGTCAAGTGGCTCGGCTCAAAGAGCAAGGGATCAGGAATTCAACAGAGATCGCACGAGCGCTTGGCATGACTACGACCGAATACCGAGCCCGATATTCCATGGCATGGAATGAAGCCGAGAACTATACTCGCAATCGAGCGCTGAATCTTCAGAAGCAAGGTTGGGGTGCTACGGCTATCGGCAAAGAACTCGGACGTTCCGAATCGACAGTCCGTGGATGGCTCAAAGACGGTCGTGAAGTTCGTAAGGACATCGCCACCGATATCTCAGAAAAGCTCATGGCTTCAGTTCCGAAGAACGGTGGTCTTGATATCGGTAAATCCTCAGAATTATATCTGGGAACTTCTGCCGATAAGCTCAAGGTCGCAGTGCAGATGGCGGTCGATAAGGGTTACGAAGTCCACTACATGTATGAGAATCAGCTCGGTACTGGTCCTGGCCAGAAGACGACCCTTAAGCTATTGACCGCTCCCGGTGTCAAGGTTTCGGGTCCGGAAGGTTTGTATGCTCATCGTGAGCGTATCGCTTCTTTGGCGAAGAACCTTGATGATATTCCAGAAGGATCTTCCGGAGCACTGAAGCCTCCAGTATCAATCGATAGCAAGCGAGTTAAGATCGTTTATGCCGAAGACAAGTTTGCTGGTTTCAAAGGCGTCGAACGAGACGGCGTGATGCTAATCAATCCCAAGGCTCCCGATCTTCAGTTGCCGGATGGCAAACGTTACGCTCAGGTTCGAATTGCTGTTGATGGTACTCACTACCTCAAAGGCATGGCACTCGTTGGCGATCCTCGGTCGTTCCCTCCTGGCGTCGATGTGGCCTTCTGCACCAACAAGCACAAGGGCACTCCGAAGATGGATGTTCTGAAGAAGATGCAGACTATCAAGTCTGCCAACGGAACAGAAGTCATCGATACGGAGAACCCGTTCAAGGCCGCGGTGCGTTTGCAGCCTATGTATGTGGATCCGAAGACCGGTAAGAAGAAGCAATCTGCCCTGAATATTTTGAACACCGAAGGCGACTGGGATGGTTGGTCGAAGAATCTTCCATCTCAGATGCTTTCCAAGCAGGAACCTTCATTCGCTTCTCAGCAACTCGGTATCGCTCTGGATCGTTCTCGATTGAATCTGAAAGAAATCAAATCGTTGACCAATCCAGTCGTCAAGCAAAAGCTTCTTCAAGAGTTTGCCGACGAATGCGATTCCGCTGCCGTTTCTTTGAAGGCCGCCGCCGTCCCTCGTCAGAAGTCTCATGTGATCCTTCCGATTAATTCGTTGAGTGATCGTGAGATTTATGCACCGAACTATCGAAATGGCGAAAAGGTGATGCTGGTTCGTTATCCGCACGCTGGCCGATTTGAGATGCCTGAACTTGTGGTGAACAATCGCAACAAGGAAGGTCTCAAATATATCGGCAATGCCAAGGATGCAGTCGGCATTAATTCCAAGGTCGCTGAACGTCTATCAGGTGCTGACTTTGACGGAGATACTGTTCAGGTAATTCCGAATAAAAGTGGTCAGATTAAGAATGCTGCCCCATTGAAGGGACTTCAAGGATTCGATCCTAAGGAATCATACGCTTTGCCAAAAGACATCAAGCCTAATGACAAGCGTTTGATTTCTCCGGAGATGAAGCAGCGTCAGATGGGTATTGTATCCAATCTGATTACCGATATGACAATCAAAGGCGCTCGTCCTGACGAATTGGTTCGAGCAGTTCGCCATTCCATGGTGGTGATTGATTCCGAAAAGCATAAGCTTGATTGGAAACAATCCGAGACTGATAATAACATCAAGGCTCTCAAGGAGAAGTTCCAAAGTGGTGGAGCTTCTACACTTGTTTCAAGAGCTAAGGGTGTGGTCCGTCTTCCGGAACGTAAGCCCCGATCCATGAAGAATGGCGGTCCGATCGATCCTGAGACCGGTGAGAAGCGTTACGAACTTACCGGCGAGTCTCACGGTCGAGCAGTTCGTAATTCGAAGGGTGAGGTTGTTCGTTATGAAACAGTCCCCAACCTTACGAAGTCTACGAAACTCGCCGAGGCCAAGGATGCTAGGGAACTTTCTTCTGGTACTTTGATGGAATCTATTTATGCTCGTTACTCTAACGGCATGAAAGATTTGGGCAACCAATCTCGAAAGGCCTACCTTCAGGCGGAGCCTTTCAAAGTGGACCCCCAGGCTAGAAAACAATACGCCCCTGAAGTTAAGAAGATGGTAGCCCAGCTCAACGAAGCCAAGAAGAACCAGCCCCTGGAACGAAAGGCCCAGGTCATAGCCAATGAGAGGCTCCGTGCCATCAAGGAAGATCATCCTGACTACGACAAGGAAGATCTGAAGAAAGCTGGACAAAAGGAACTCAAACGAGCTAGAGCTATTGTTGGTATTCAATCCAAGAGGGTGGAGCTTACGGATCGAGACTGGGAGGCAATTCAAGCAAGGGCCATCTCAGCTAACAGGCTTCGTGAGATACTGCAATACGCAGATCCTGATCGAGTTCGAGAACTGGCAACTCCGAGAAAGAAAGAAAAGCTTCCTTCTTGGGCTATTGCTAGAGCTAAATCGCTCATGAATGCTGGCTATACCAATGCAGAAGTCGCAGATGCTTTGGGTATTTCGACTTCAACATTGTCTGAGAACCTTGGGAAGTGATGAAGTATGACATTATCACCACTAGAGCAAGCATGTCTTAGGCATGATGTATTGGTAACCACAGTGGACAATCCTATCAATCCATTCGTTGATTTTGAAGGATGGATGAATCTAGACATTGCCATGGGCTATGATACATGTGGTCTAGTTAGCCAAATGTTCATGGGTTATGACAACATGTCTGATGAGGATCAAGCCATCGAGTATGCTCGAATGATTCGAGATCTCTTCGCTCATGATCCTTTGGGTGTGTACACATTAGCCAAACGTCCATCATGGCGTGAAGTTCCATCTGCTGCCTCAAACGAATAGCATGATGTGATTACACATGTGATTGCATCATGTTGCTCGTCGTTGTCAACATGCATGAATAGCAACAGCAACAATGATGAATGACGATGAATGATGCGATTCATATGAGTAACAAATAGCATTTGCTTATATGAATCACATCATTCATTGTGCTATTCGTTGTCGTGATTGACAATGATCATTGTTAATCATCATTCATTGATGTTGATTGTTATCATTCATTGTTATTGTAAATCGAAATCAATCAAACGCGAATGAATTAACTTTCATTCGACTGCAACCATCTATTGGATGGTTTGTAAATGTAATTTATAATTCATATCAAAGAATAATTTTGACTTTAGATTCGTTCTAATTCAAAATTGTTGAGATGCCCAACCCTAGGATCTCTTTTGAGATACCGGGGGAGGGGGTCGTGAAAAGCACACCCCCTATGGCATCGCCCGGCAACTCGAAAATACCCCGCGGGGGATATTTTGGAATTGCTTTTTAGCTCTCGTAGGGTTCTCCGGGGGTGTTGGGTGCTCTCCGAATTAGTTTCCGATACATGTACCGCTGCAAAACGGTGGAAACACTCCTTGGATCGAGCATGATTCTCCCCAATACCCCTAGAAAACTCTGCGATAGCGTTGAGAATCCGCTAACAAAGAAGGAGATGATATCCATATGGCTCGTCGCAAACGGGTCGAGGAACCTATCTCCCCTCCACTTATTCCAGAAAGAACTCCGGAAGGACGTGAGCAACAGCTCGAAGCACTTGCTATGGATCTTGTTGAACGTCGTTTAAGAGAGGGAACCGCTTCCTCGGCAGAAACAGTGCACTTCTTAAAGCAAGCCTCGTCTCGAAACCAACTCGAGATGGAGAAGATGCGGTATGAGAATCGCAAGATCGAAGCTCAGACCCACGCCATCAATAGTCTCGAAGATCAGACAAAGCTTTTCCAAGAAGCAGTCAAAGCCATGCAGGGCTACATCATGCCATCTGGCGAAGAAGAGGTGGAAGAATGATTTTATCGGATAGAACCATTCGAGGCCTCGCCACAAATTGCGGTTTGATCGATCCATTTGATGAAGATCAATTGCAGCCGTGCAGTTATGATGTTCGACTCGATTCGCGAATCAAGCGATTCGTGAAGACTAACGATTCGGCGATACATCTCATTAACGGTTTATCGAAAGAATTACGTGGCGTATCGATGGATACCCTCAACATCGCCAACATGGAATATGTTCTTCGTCCTGGTGAATTCATTCTTGGATCAACCGTCGAATCAGTATCGATCCCCGATTACCTGGCATGTCGTTTCGAAGGAAAATCGTCGTTGGGACGTATCGGTCTGACGACGCATGTCACGGCTGGGTTCATTGATCCTGGTTTTCAAGGAACCATAACCTTGGAGATCAAGAATGAGAATCAATTCCCGATTCTATTAAAGCCCGGAATGCTCATCGGTCAGTTGTGCTTCATTCGTCTCAATACCAAAGTTAATCGGATGTATGGTTCAGTCGGACTTGGTTCCCACTACCAGAACCAGATCGGTGTCACTGAGGCTCGATCATGAATGGCATTATTCGAACTTATTCAGAACTCATGCGTATCGAATCGTATGAAGAACGTTTCGAGTATCTGGCTCTTAATGGAACAGTCGCTCGTCCGACATTCGGTAACGAACGATGGATGAACCAGAGATTCTATCATTCGAAAGAATGGTATGATGTTCGAGATTATGTCATCGCTCGAGACAATGGCTTTGATCTAGGTCATCGGGATTTCCCGATACCAGGAAAGATCATGATTCATCATATGAATCCATTGACTCCCGATCAGATCGAACATGCAGATCGCAACATGCTTGATCCAGAGTTTCTTATCTCGTGTTCTCTGGCAACCCATAATGCCATTCACTACGGTGACAAAAACCAACTTCGGATCATGAATGAACGTTTTCCGAACGATATGATACCATGGAGGTGAACATGAAAAAATATACCACATTTGAGATCGTAGCATGTGTTTCAGCGATAATGTCGGCATTGATCTCAGCGATCCTTCTAGGCATCATGTGCAGTTTCATGATTGTCACCAGGGATCAGCAACAGGAAGTGCGAACGGTGAAAACCGGCGACATTTCTTGGATCTGTCTCGATACAAAAGATGGCGATCGCATCGTTGCCGAAAGTTGCCAAATATTACCGCATACATAGGATGGGTGCTCATCAATGGAAATCATAGATGTCGTATCCTCGCCTCACACCGTGGAATCAGGGCAACGGATCGTATTCAGTTTTAAGATCGTCGATGATGGTCTTAAGGATTCGAACTACGTCAACATTTATGATGACCATGGTTCGAAGATCAATTTCGGTTTACCGATTTACTAGAAAGAACAAAAAAATGTCTAATATCAAGAAAGCAGTCGTACGGTTCAACGGTCAGGAACTTGTTGCGACTTATGATGCTGATACTCAGTTGTGGACAGCCACTGCGACGGCACCTGCCACGTCTTCGTATGGTCAGCCCGATCATGTATATAAGGCTGAAGTATTCGCTGAAGATCAGGCTGGAAACTCTGCGACTGTTAATTCCAGTGATCCCACGTATGGTGCCCAGCTGAAGATTCGCGTTCTCGAGAAGACCAAGCCTGAGGGTCAGATTCGCACCCCGTCTAATGGTTCTGTGCTTGGTACCAACACTCAGAACGTGGTCATCGCCGTGTCTGATAACGGCGGATCCGGTTTGAACAACGCCAGCTTCAAGCTGAAGGTGAACAATACTGCTATTCCGTTGAAGGCCGGCGAAGCCGATGGATATACCATCGAAGCTGGTTCCGGTGACGATGCCGGCAAGACCCTTGTCAAGTACGCAGCGAAGAACCTCCCCGATGGCGCCAATAAGGTCACCTTCGAATTCGCCGATAACGATGGCAACATTGGTACTGTCCTTACGTCGAACTTCACCATTTCGACCGCGGCTCCGGCCCTTAACATCACTTCTCCGGCGGACAATCTGCTTACCAACTCCAAGACCATCACCGTTGCAGGCGCTGCTACTACACCTGTCACTGGCGTCACTATCTCCGGGGTCACTATCAAGGTCGACAGCGGTACTGCTGAACCTGTCACTCTCGGTGCCAATGGGTCGTTCAGCAAGGAGATCGCTATCGCCACTGATGGTCGCCATACCATCACGATCGTCGCCACCGATTCGCTCGGTAAGACCACGCAGGTTATTCGCAATGTCACGATCGATACCACTAAGCCGGTGATTACCGATATTCATGCATCTGCTACCACTGTCGATGCCGGTGGCCGCATCGTCTTCACCTTCAAGGTGACCGACGCCGCCCCCGCCGCTAACGTCTGATAGGATCACATCATGATCATACGGGTATGGGGCGAAGTCGACGGTGTCGAAATACCGTTGCGACCCCTAAAAGACAAGCCGGATTACTGGTATGGGTATTGTGATTGGTCCCCAAATCTGTTGCATATGGAGTTGTGGGCCGAGAACGATCGAGGAGCTAGAGGCCATTTCGATGGATTCGTGAAAATCCAGTATATCGGCAATGCTAAAACCAAGTGCCGGCTTGTCTTGTATCCGTATGCCATACGTCTGATGCGAGACGGCCTGCCGTTCGCCGATGCCGGAAGGAGTCATCGTATGCTTGAATCGGAAACGTTTTTATGCGGAGAAGATCGTAGGGTATCCATCGCCATCAACAGTACCGATCGTCATCCGTTCGAGATCACCAATGCACGGTGGTCTCTCATGAACGGTGATGCTATTGAGGCTTCGGGCGATTGCGAAGTGCAAGCGATTCGAAGCGATTGCACGGTGCTGAAAGCGAAGATCCAACCGATGATCGCCAACAATGTATACACGTTGCGTTTTAGTTATGACGTCAATGACGAACATCTTGAACAAGATGTCACCGTCAGAGTGAAATGAGGATCAATGAGTACGCTATTGCAATCTTCGATCCTGAACACCATCAAGCAGATGCTCGGCATCGATGAAACGTTTAATGGCTTTGATCCGGAAATTATCATCGATATCAATTCGGCATTGATGACTCTGCATCAGTTAGGTATTGGTCCATCGGACGGATTTCAGATTGCTTCTGAGAGTGATGTCTGGGAGGATCTTACAGTAGATGTGTCACAACTCAACGGGATCAAAACCTATATCTATCTCAAGACACGATTGCTGTTTGATCCTCCGTCCAATTCATTCCTCGTGCAATCTATGGAAAAGCAAACTCAAGAGCTTGAATGGCGATTGAACGTCAACGCGGAAGGAGCATTCGATGGATGACGATATTGAGGCCGTTGATCCGGTCGAACAATGTTTTGAACATTTCGGCATTCTTGGTATGAAATGGGGTCGTCGCCGTTCAACTAGGGAACTTCAAGCCGCTCGCGGCAAGAAAGATTGGGAAGGCGATTCCGACAAGAATTCCGGCAAGGACTCAAACGAAGGAACTCAGGCGCCTAGGAAAGATTCAGCTGAAGGTCCCAAGGACATTCGCAAAGAATCCGACCATGAGAAATACCAGCGTCTTTCTCGCATGAAGGTTCAGGATATGTCCACTCAAGAGATTAACGATTGGGTGAATCGAACCAATGCCATAGCCAATTATAATCGATTGACGGCTCAGCAGAAAGAGGAATCACGATCCAAAGGCCAGAAATTTATTCATTTCATGTTGGATACCGGAAAATCCATGGCCATCGATGCGGGCAAAGAAATCGCTAAAGATTATCTTAAGACGGCTCTCAAAGGATATGCTGAAAGCAAGATCGCGCCTTCCACACCACGACATGCGAAGTCGAAAAAGAAAAAGAAGTAGCGTATGACACTGTCAAACACTGCGACTCCGCGATACTATGGTGAGTTTCGTCAGAAAGTGATATCTGGTGAAATCCCGGTATGTCGTGAAATCTCGATGGAGATGAATCGTATAGACGCCATGATCGCAAATCCTGGTATTTACTACGATGATACCGCTGTCGAGCATTGGGTGAATTTCTGCGAGCACGAACTTGTGTTGACCGATGGCTCTCCACTTCATTTGCTTGATTCGTTCAAGTTATGGGGCGAGCAGATCTTCGGATGGTACTATTTCGTGGACCGATCGGTCTATATTCCGAATACCGATCGTCCTGGAGGCCATTACGTCACCAAACGCATCAAAAAGCGTTTGATCAATCGACAGTATTTGATCGTTTCCCGTGGTAATGCCAAGTCATTGTATGCAACATGCTTGCAGGCATACATGCTGCTGTGTGATCCGAATACCACCACTGGCATTGTCGTGGCACCGACCATGAAACTTGCCGATGAGATCATGTCGCCGATCCGTACCGCTATTCAGCGAGCTCCAGGACCGGCGATTAAGATGATGACGCAAGGAAAACTCCCAGGACGAAGTGGCGGTGTCACCGGCAATCAGGTCATGCTGGCATCGACAAAGGTTGGTATTCAATATTTTCCGACGAACAGTCTTGTCGAAGTTCGTCCGATGTCCATCGATAAACTTCAGGGCGCTCGACCTAAGATCGCTACCGTTGACGAGTGGCTTTCTGGCGATACTCGCGAAGATGTTGTCGGTGCATTGGCTCAAGGTGCTTCTAAAGAGCAATCCGATAGAGGCGGTTCCGATTGGCTGATCGTGGCGACGTCGTCTGAAGGTACTGTCCGTAATTCGGTCGGTGATACCATCAAGCTTGAGCTTATGAGTATTCTGAAAGGCGAGTATCAGGACTTTCACACTTCGATATTCTACTATCGACAGGATGATGTCAAAGAGGTCGCCGATCCTTCAACCTGGATGAAATCAAATCCGAACATTGGCATCACCGTAACGTATGAAACGCTACAGAACGATGTCGAACGTGCGGAAAAAGCACCAGCCAATCGTAATGATATTTTGGCTAAACGTTTCGGCATCCCTATGGAAGGTTATACCTACTTCTTTACGTATGAGGAAACACTTCCGCACACTAAGAAGGACTTCTGGGGATTACCATGCGCACTCGGTGCCGATCTTTCACAAGGCGACGATTTCTGTTCGTTCACCTTCATGTTCCCACTGCGGGGTGAAGTGTTCGGGATCAAGACTCGAAACTATATTTCCGAGTATACCTTGACAAAACTTCCTACAGCTGCTCGTCAGAAGTATGAGGAATTCATTCGAGAAGGTTCTTTGCATATCATGGAAGGAACCACTCTTGACATGGATCTGGTGTACGATGATCTCGATCAACATATCATTGATAGCCAGTATGATGTTCGCGCATTCGGTTACGATCCGTACAATGCCAAACGATTCGTTGAACGATGGACCCAAGACAATGGCGCTTTCGCTATTGAAAAAGTCATTCAAGGAGCCAAGACGGAATCCGTTCCGCTTGGTGAATTGAAGAAGCTCGCTGAAGATCGTCGTTTGTTGTTTGATGAATCATTGATGTCATTCACCATGGCGAACTGTATGACATTGGAAGATACCAACGGTAATCGAAAGCTATACAAGGCTCGTCGTGAAGACAAGATCGATGCTGTTGCCGCAATGATGGATGCTTTTATAGCATTCAAGAACAATCGAGATGCATTCGAGTAAGGAGGTGAATCATGGCTGAATTTAAGGCTGCTCTTCGTAAAAAACTTTCGCAGGAAGGGGAGGCTCTTCCTGATGGAAGCTTTCCGATTCGTAACGAAAAAGATTTGAAGAATGCCATTAGTTCGTATGGTCGCTCCAAAGACCCTGAGAAAGCCAAAGCGTGGATCAAACAACGCGCCAAGGCTCTGGGATTGGAGAAATTAATTCCAGAATCATGGGTTTCAAATATGCCTGCGGCTAAGGCAGTTCGAAAGAAGCCGTCGAACAACCAGTTCGTTGCTAAAGCCGTTCGAAAGAAGGTGATGAACTGACATGGCTACCGCATTAACAAGAATCAGCAAATTCTGGAATGCTTTTTCGACTCCTCCAGGAAAGTATATTCCAAACGTTGGACAATCATATTCGTTGAATCCGGATCGGCCTTATTTCACCGGTGGAAATGAACGGTCCATTGTTTCGGCGTTGTATAATAGGGTTGCTCTCGACGTGTCGACACTGACAATTCGACATTGCCGATTGGATAGTCAAGGCCAATACATTGAGGAAATCAAGGATCCTTTGGACGATTGTCTCAACGTTGCGGCCAATATCGATCAAACCGGTCGCCAGTTCATTCACGATTTGACAACCACGATGTTCGATGATGGTGTTGCGGCGGCAGTTCCGGTGAAGACATCTGATAATCCGAACTCATCCGGTTCATACGACATTTATGAACTGAGGGTCGGCAGGATCATTGCTTGGATGCCGCAGTATGTTCGAGTATCGGTATACAACGATATCTCCGGTCAACGAGAAGAACTTGTTCTTCCCAAGACTTGGGTGGCAATCGTCGAGAACCCGCTATACTCGGTCATGAATGAACCGAATTCGACGCTTCAGCGATTGATTCGGAAACTTAATCTTTTGGATGCGATAGATGATCAATCCAGTTCTGGAAAATTGGATTTGATTCTTCAGCTTCCATATACGATTAAGTCTGATGCTCGCCGTAAGGAAGCCGAACGTCGTCGTTCCGAAATCGAAAAGCAGCTCACTGGTTCGAAGTATGGCATCGCCTATACCGATGGCACTGAACGTATTACTCAGTTGAATCGATCTGTTGGGAATAATCTTCTCGAACAGATCAAATACCTGACAACCATGCTGTACGGTCAATTGGGTGTATCGGAAGCCATTGCTAATGGCACCGCTACTGCTGAGGAAATGCTGAACTATCACAATCGCACGATTGAACCGATTATCTCTGCGATCTGTGATGCGATGAACGCCAAGTTCCTCACGAAGACCGCTCGATCTCAGGGACAGACCATTAAATTCTTCCGAGATCCGTTCAAGCTGGCTCCGGTCGATCAGATTGCTGAACTCGCTGATAAGTTCACACGAAACGAGATCATGACCTCGAACGAATTCCGTTCGGTTCTCGGCATGTCTCGAGTCGACGATCCTGCTGCCGATGAGCTTCGTAACAAGAACCTCAACAAGGCCGATTCCGGATCGGATATGTCCGGTCTTACTGATGAAGGTCAGTCAGAAGGCTCTGACGAAGAACCAATGACCCAGGAACGATACGATGCGGAAATAGCAGCGTTCGATAAGAACGATGCCGATCTTGCAGATCTTGAAAAGGAACTGGAATGACCGAATCGTTTGAACACTACGCATCAAAGTATTATGATCCAGTCAAAGCTCATGAATATTACATGAAGACTAGACACCTCAAAGGATATGATACTCAAGGCAAGACATTGAATGATGAAGGTAAGCAAGCGAAAGCTTACATTACCAAACGAATCTGAGAGGAACGTTACTCGGTTCTCAAGAAGGAACAGAGTAATCGGAATCAAAAGATTTATTCATCTTCAATGGAAATGGCTAATCAGATTCGTCAGTTGCAATTGCAAATGAAACGACTCACTCCTGAAAAGAAGAAGACACTCGGTAAGCAGATTCAACGCAAGATCGCAGGATTGCGCGAAGACAATGCTCGAGCGAAAGCCGATTTTCAGAAGAAGTATATCGAGTTTGCGCAGAAGACTCGTTCTGATTATTCGAAGGCTCTGGATAGTGAAATTAATAAACTCTATTCCGATGCTTCGATGACCAAAGCTGTTCAGACGAAGAAAAAGTCTAGAACGAAGAAATAACATCAATTCAAGAAAGGAGTGATCCATATGGCTGATGGCTTTAAGAGTGATTTCAGTGGCTACGCTACAAAGAACGATGTTCTTTGCTCCGATGGCCGAGTAATTCGTAAAGACGCGTTTGCCGATCAGGATGGCACCGTGGTTCCTCTGGTGTTCCAGCACGATCATACCAGTCCGCTTTCCGTGATTGGTAAGGCGTTGCTGGAAAACCGTGATGATGGCGTCTATGCATATGGCTATTTGAATGATACCGATGCCGGTAAGGCTGCTCGTGGCATCATTCAACACGGCGATATGATGTCGCTGTCTATTGCGGCCAATAAGGTAGTCCAGGAAGGAGCCGATGTGCTTCATGGTAAGATCCGTGAAGTGTCGTTGGTCTTTGCTGGGGCTAACCCAGAGGCGACTATTGATAATGTGATTCGTCATTCTGATGATGGTGACTCGTTTGAGGATCCGTCCTCGATCAGCGCTAATTTCCTGTGCGAGATCGAACAAGGTGATGAGTCTGGAGATCCTTCGGAGGTATTCTCTGAAGATTCTCTGAATGAAGTGCTTCACGCAGATGCAAATGTGGAGAAGCACAAGAAAGAGGATGAACCAGCTTCCGACGATTCTGCCAAACAAACCGCAAAATCCAAAGAAACTGATTCGGACAATTCCGATTCTGAATCGGATGACGAGGATCCTCAGAAGGTCTACGACAGTCTGAACGATAAGCAGAAGGCGCTTGTTGAAGGTCTTGTCGGTATGGCTCTGAATGAGGGTGAGACTACATCGGCCAAGACCGAGGGTGAACAATCCAATAAACAGCAAACCGTCGAACAGTCGGCGGATGAAGGAGATGAAATGAATATCTTCGAACACAATGCTACCGAAGGCGCTACGTCTTTCGAGCACTCTGATGATTATCAGAGCTTTATGCATTCTGAAGGTGTGAAGGGCGCTACTGATTTCGCCCATGCTCAGGAGAACTTCTTCCGAGCCGCTCAGCGAGATCCGTCCGGCTCTCTCCAGAAGTTCGTGCTCCAGCACGCCCAGAATTACGGCATCAAGAACATCGACGTGTTCTTCCCGGATGCCCGCGCCGAGCGCACCGAGCCCGATCTGTACAAGCGTGACACCGAGTGGGTGGCTGGTCTTCTGAACGGCGTCCATAAGGTTCCGTGGACTCGCATCAAGTCCGCGTACGTTGACCTGACTCCGGATGAGGCTCGTGCCAAGGGCTTCACGCTTGATCGTAACAACAACCATCGCAAGTTCGATGAAATGATCACGGCGTACAAGCGTCAGACCACGCCAACCACCGTCTACAAGAAGCAGAAGGTGGATCGTGATGACGTGCTCGATATCACTGAGTTCTCCGTGGTGAACTTCCTGATGCGTGAAATGCGCATCCAGCTCGATGAGGAAGTCGCTCGTGCGTTCCTTATCGGTGACGGTCGTGAAGTTTCCGCTGAGGACCACATCAACACCGAATGCATTCGTCCGATCGTTTCCGACGACGATCTGTATGTGATGCATTCTGTTGGCAAGGCCGACGAAACCCAGACCGCTCTGGTCGACCGTATCCGTAAGTCCAAGGTCGGCTACATGGGCTCCGGCAATCTGACCGCGTTCGTTTCTCCGACCCTGCATGCCAGCTTCGCCGTGCAGCGTGATCAGATGGGCCGTCGTCTGTACGACTCCGATACCGCTCTGGCTTTCGAACTCGGCGTCCAGAAGATCGTTGAGGTTCCGCTGCTCGAGAACTTCAAGCTGGAGAACAACAACGTCCTTCAGGCCATCATCGTCGATCCTCGCGATTACACCGTCGGCACCGATCGCGGTGGCGATGTGACTTCGTTCGATAACTTTGACATCGATTACAACCAGTACAGGTACATGATTGAGACCCGTATGTCCGCAGCTTTGACCAAGCCGAAGTCTGCGATCGTGATCGAGGCAGCCCCAAAAGCGTGACGCCTCCTGAATCGACTGACAAGAAGGTGACCGCCATCACGGTCGCTCCTTCCACGCAGTCGATCGCCATTGGAGGTACTACTCAGCTCAGGGCGACGATCACTCCAACCGATGCGACCAATCAAAATGTCAAGTGGTCTTCCAAGCAGGAGGCTATTGCTACCGTGTCGCAATCCGGTGTCGTGACCGGAAAGATCGCCGGCGTTGCCCATATCGTGGCTTCCGCTCAGGATGGCAGCAAGGTGACCGGTGAGGCTCAGATCACGGTTACCACGCCGATGCCTGAAACCTTGACCGTTGGTGTCACACCTGGAGCCGACGGATATTCGGTGACGGTGACTCCTAACGTTGGAGCCGGCAACACTCGATATTATCGTGTGACCGAAGCGAACGCTGCTCTGGCGATTGCGCATGATCAGACGATTACGACTCCCGAATGGACTGCGTTCACTCCAGGACAAAAGGTCACCAGAATTAGTGGTCAGGTCATCTCCGTGGTTGAAGCGACTGCCGAAGGCAAGGCTCGCAAGTACGGTAAGGCAGAGCTTCCGGTAGTTTCCGCTTGATATAAGGGTGATCAATGGCCCGATTCGCTGGAGCAGTAGGATTCGCGGAACAGGTGAAGACGGCTCCCGGTGTATATCGAGATGAAATTGTCGAACGACAGTACACAGGCACTGTCATTCGCAATACCGTTCGTTGGAATACAGGGTCCGAGGTGAATGAACCGATGCGACTGGATCAGTCGATATCGATCATCTTGGACCCGTATTTCAACGATCATCTGCAAGCGTTGCGTTATGTGCGTTGGATGGGCGGATTGTGGAAAATCACGTCCGTTCAGATCCAGCGTCCCCGTGTCATATTGCAACTGGGAAGTGAGTATCATGAGCAGACCCCGTGAGGAGCTACAACAGATACTTGAGAACCTCATGAGTGAAGCTTATGAGGCACTTCCCGATGATGTTCGCAATGTGACACCGAATTTCTCGGGGCATGTGTATTTTCAGGCTCCGTCAAGAATCGAATATCCTGCAATCGTCTATGAACGGACGAGTGCCGATACACAGTTCGCTGATGACGCTCCATACATCTATGAGAAGCGTTATCAGGTGACTGTCATTGAAAAAGATCCCGATTCATCCATACCAGATCGAGTCGCGATGCTTCCGAAATGCCTCTTCGACAGGCATTACGTCACTGAAAATCTGCATCACGACTCATTTGTCATTTATTTCTGAAAGGAGTATCCCATGGCAGCTCTTGTTTGGGATAAGACCGGCGAACGTACGTATGAGACTGGCGTCGATCATGGTGTTCTGTTCGTCATGAAGGCGGACGGCAGCGGTTACGATGCCGGCGTCGCTTGGAATGGTCTGACTGGCGTCACTGAATCGCCTTCCGGCGCTGAAGCGTCCGCTCAGTATGCCGACAACATCAAGTACCTGACTCTGACTTCCGCTGAGGAATTCGGCGCGACCATCGAGGCCTTCACTTATCCGCCGGAGTTCGCTCCGTGTGATGGTCAGGCCGCTCCGGTTGAGGGCGTTACCGTTGGTCAGCAGGCTCGTCGCAAGTTCGGTTTCTCGTACCGTACCAAGGTCGGTAACGACACCGCTGGCATCAACTTCGGCTACAAGTTGCATCTGATCTATGGTGCCACCGCAGCCCCGTCCGAGCGCGAATACGCGACCGTCAATGATTCTCCGGAGGCCCAGACCCTGAGCTGGGAGATCAGCACCGATCCAGTCGAAGTCGGTGTCGATGGTCTGACCGCAACCGCTCAGGTCACCATCGATTCCACCAAGGTCGATAAGGCCAAGCTCACAGCACTCGAAGACAAGCTGTATGGACGTGGCGACGGTACCACTTCTCCGACTCTGCCTACGATTGCCGAAGTGATTAACATGTTCAAGCCCACCACTGATGGCGGAACTCACACTGCCGAGCTCGACGAACCGAACGTTGTCGACGAACCGAACGCTCTCGCCCTGTCCTGAGTCGTTCAAAATAGGAAGTAATTCTTCCTGGCCACCTTTATGGTGGTCAGACTCTCTGGAAGATAACAACATTAGCCACAATTGATGTTATGCGTTTTCTTGGCCATTATCTTTCAGAGGGCCTGACCATTGTAACGGAAAGGAGCTATCATGACTCTCTATGGTATTGATATTTCGAATTGGCAGGCTGGCATCAATCTTGCCGCCGTTCCTGCCGATTTCGTTATTGCAAAGGCCACTCAGGGCACTGGATACGTTTCTCCTGACTGCGCTCGACAGGTTGAGCAGGCACGTCAGGTCGGAAAACGTTTCGGCGTATACCATTACGTCTCCGGCGGCAACGCCGTCGCCGAAGCCAATTATTTCGTCGATAATTGTGCCAATTGGGTTGGAAAAGGTCTATTCTGTATTGATTGGGAATCCAATGAGAATTCCGCTTGGGGCAACGAGGGTTATCTCGAACAAGTCGTTGCTCAGGTAAAGGCTCGTACTGGTATTCCTCCGATCATTTATGTGCAGGCCTCTCGCTATGCTCAGGTTGCCGCTGTTGCCGATCGTCAGAACTGTGGGCTGTGGATTGCTCAGTATGCGAATATGAATCCTACAGGTTATCAGAGCACTCCGTGGAATGAAGGTGCTTACGCTTGTGTCATTCGCCAGTATTCTTCCACCGGTCGTCTTCCCGGCTATGGCGGAAATCTGGATTTGAATAAGTTCTACGGCGATGGCGCCACGTACGATAAGTATGTGACCGGTGGCGGAAACACTTCAAATGTTCCTCCTTCACAGCCTTCCGATCCGCTTGCCGGACGTTCCGATGACGATCTCGCCAATGCTGTGATTCGTGGCGAATTCGGTGACGGCGATGCTCGCAAGCAGAAGCTCGGCGGTCGTTATGACGCCGTTCAGGCGTTGGTGAATCGGAAGCTCGCCAAGCCGGCATCTCCTGGTCGTACGTATACTGTTCAGCCTGGAGACACTCTGTCTGGCATTGCCGCTAAGCTCGGTGTGGCTCAGTCTCAGATCAGCGGTTTCCATTCCGGCAATCCGAATCTGATTTATCCTGGTGAGGTGTTGTCGGTTTCCGGTGGGTCGCCTCAGCCTTCAGCTGAATACTATACTGTTCGATCTGGTGACAATTTGTCGGCTATTGCCGCTCGTTATGGCACTAGCTGGCAGCACATTCGTGATCTGAATGGTTTGGCGAATCCGAATCTTATCTATCCGGGTCAGCGTCTTCGCGTTAAGTAAGGAATGATTATGCTCGAGCTCACTCTTCCAGAGGTTGAGGGTTATGACGAGAACACTGGAACATTTGTTGCAGCGGCTCCCGCTATAACCCTTAAGCTCGAGCATAACCTTGTCGCAATCTCAAAATGGGAATCAAAATTTAAGAAACCGTTCTTCTCTAAGGAATCAAAAACCGAAGAGGAGAGCAATTATTACATTTGGTGCATGGATCAGGATTCTGAACATGCCCTTTCTTTATATTTTCGCTTGACCGATGCCGATAGGCTGGCTATTCAGGAGTACATTTCCGATCCTCATACCGCGACGGTGATCCACGATCGACGCGAAACGAAGACCCATGCCAATTCGTTCACGTCTTCCGAGACCATCTACGCCGCGATGACTGCCCGAGGCATTGATTGGAGCGCTCAATACTGGCATATCAATCGTTTGTTGACATTGATACGTCTTATCGATGTGGAAAATTCGAAGGGCGATAAACACAATCGTATGAATGCCAAAGACAACAGAGCCGAACGTGCTCGGATCCTTGCGGAGAATCGTAAACGTTTTAACACAAGAGGTTAGTCATGACAGGTATCAGGGTGGAGGTCAATGGCGACTTCAGTGGCCTTGATCGTTTTATCACTAACATCAAAGAACAACGATATCTCAAAGTACTGGATCGAATCGGACGTCGAGGCGTTGATGCTTTGTCCAACGCTACACCTGTCGATAGCGGCGCGACAGCCGCTGCCTGGGGGTATGAGGTCCATAGGTCGAAACATCGATCCGAAATCGTCTTTACCAATTCTAATGTCAATAATGGCGTGAACATCGCCATCATTCTTCAGTATGGACACGGCACCGGAACTGGTGGATACGTCGCTGGACGTGATTACATCAATCCGGCGCTTGCAAAAACATTCGATCAATTGGCTGATGAAGCCTGGAGGGCGGTGACTAATGGCTAACATTGATGAACGTGTGGTCAAGCTGTCCATGGACGATTCGTCCTTGCAGCAAGGCGTATCTCGTGTTACCAAGGCTTTGGAGCAGCTCAAGAAAGCATTCAAATTCAGTGACACTAAGTCGTTTGAAGAGCTCGATAAAGCTGCCAAGAAAGTCAAGTTCGATAACGTCTCCAAGTCTGCATCCGATATGCAGAAGGATGTCAGTAAAGCTACATCCAAAGCTGCTGACGACTTTGCCGAGATGGGTTCGAGCGCTCAGAAGAGTGTTCAACAGATTGGCGCCGCTTCCGATAACGTCAATTTAACCGGTGTCGCATCCGCTGCAAACAAGATGTCCGATCAGGTGCAGCAGTCTGCCGCCGAAGCAAACTCTGCAATCGGAAAGATTGGCACCAATACCGTTGGTATTCAACAGACTGTCGATGCAATCGACGGTATCAATGATGTGGCCAATCGTGTCGATTTGAGCCCGATTCAGAAGGGTGTTGAAAACGTCAAAATGGGAATCTCTTCTATGAGGGATTCCTTGATGGACAGTGTGAACACCTTCAAGGCCACGCCTATCGGAGAGCAGCTCGATGCTGTTCAACCGCATTTCAAGGCTCTTGAGGCCATCGGCGTTGTCGCCATGGGCAATCTTGCGGCCAAAGCAGCTACGTATGGCATGCAACTTGCCAGTAATCTGACTGAAGGTATTCGTAGCGGTTTCCAAGAGTATGAGACTCAGCTGAACTCGGTTCAGACCATTCTTGCCAATACCCAGAAAGAGGGAGCAAACCTTACTCAGGTTAATACCGCTCTGAATCAGCTCAATACCTACGCTGATAAGACCATTTATAATTTCACCGAAATGACGAGGAACATCGGTACGTTCACAGCTGCTGGTGTTGATCTTCAGACTTCAGTGAACTCGATCAAGGGTATTGCCAACCTCGCAGCCATTTCTGGTTCAAGTTCTGCTCAGGCCTCGACTGCTATGTATCAGCTATCCCAGGCTCTGGCTACCGGAACCATTAGGCTGATGGATTGGAACTCCGTCGTCAACGCCGGTATGGGTGGCCAGGTATTCCAGGATCTGTTGATTCAGACTTCTGAAAAACTCGGAACTGGTGCTAAGAAGTATATCGAAGCAGAGGGATCGTTCCGAGATTCGTTGTCTGAAAACTGGCTGACTGCTGATGTTCTGACCCAGTCGTTGAACATCCTGGCGATGGATATCACTGATGTCGAGAAGGCCGTTCAGTCGCTCGTCTCCAAGGGTTATACTGAGGAAGAGGCGAGGCAACTGGTTCAGCTCGCTCAAACCGCTCAGGAAGCCGCGACCAAAGTCAAGACATTCTCGCAGCTTATCGATACCGCCAAGGAAGCCATCGGATCTGGTTGGTCACAGTCCATGCAAATTCTGTTTGGCGACTTCGAAGAAGCCAAGGATCTATGGACCGGTGTTTCCGACGAAATCAGCAACATCATCAACGCCCAATCGCAGGCTCGAAACCAGCTACTGTCTTCTGGGTTCTCGTCTGGATACAAGCAGCTGGTGAATCAAGGAATCGTCGATACCCAGCGATTTAACGACATATTAAAGGAAACCGGAGATGCAGCCGGTGCCGGAGCAAGTGCGGCCATTCAGGAATATGGCTCATTTGAGAAGTCGCTGCGAAAGGGATGGGTTAACGCTAATATCCTGAAAGATAGCGTTAGCCGATTGACTCAAGAGGTCAATGGTTATGACGATGCTAAGAAACAGAATCTCGGCATAACCAATGAGCAAATCAACCAACTGAACGCGCTCAATGCTGGCCTTCAAAACGGCAGTATTTCCGCTGACGATTTCGTCAAGAAGATGCAGCGGATGTCCGGTCGAGAGAACGTCATCCAGGGTCTTGCCAATGTTTGGAACTCTCTGAAGACGATCATTCAGGCGGTTGGCAAGGCTTGGGACGAAGTCATGCCGAGCATGAATGGCGAGACCATTTATGCGCTTACCGAAGCATTCCGCAAGTTTACCGAAGGACTTAAGCCTTCGCCTCAGTTGCTGAATGTTATTGGAGCAACAACCAAGGTCGTGGCGACAGCGTTTAAGCTACTTCTTGGCGCTGTTGGTTTGGTAGTTAAGGGCTTTGGCGTATTGCTGGGCTTTGCTGGAAAAATCTCCGGTGTATTCATTAATGTTGCTTCATCGGTTATTGATGGTGCTAGAGCTTTTGCCGCATATGTCCGACAATCTCAGATTGTTACCAACATTATCAAATTCTGGGAAGCCGCATTCTCGTCACTCGGAACTGTCGTTGAAACCATTGGTAAATCCATCAGTGGCGTATTCGATGGTATGTTTGACGGTATAAAGAAGGGCTCTTCTGGATTCCCCGACATTCTAGGCATTATCAGTACCACCTTGGCTAATTGCACAAAGGAAGTCGATCGATATGGTATCGAATTCCAGCAGGCATTCCAAGATAAATTCGGAACTGTTCCCGACATCGCTCAGAAGGTTTCAGATAAGATCGCTTCGGCGGTACAATCACTTCAGCCAGTGTTTGATTGGATTGGCGATCGTGCTCGAGAAATCGGAGAAGCCATTCAGCGATTCTTCGGCGATCTTAATGGTAAAATCACACTTGATCAGATCCTGTCATTGATCAATGGCGGTTTGTTGACCGGCGTTCTTGTTGGGCTCAGAAAGTTCATCAAGGGACTCAATGAAGTCGGCGATGACCTTGAGAAATCGACCTTTAAAGGCGCTCTGAAGAAGACACTCGACGATATCGGTAATTCATTTAAGGACTTCGCAAAGTCGTTTAAGATTGTTTCGATCGCCGCTATTGCCGCATCGATCAAGTTGCTTGCTGACGCCTTAACGCAATTGTCGACCATCAGGACCGAAAAGATCATGCCGGCACTTGGTGCTATGACCGCCATCATTGCCGTCATGACCGGCATGATGGCTGGACTTGCTGCTTTGGCAACGGCGACCAACAAGGCTGGCAAGCTCGTATTCGATTTCGATGCGTTGAATAAGGTCGCTTTAGCTATGGTAGCACTTGCTGCTTCCATGAAACTTATGGCCGAAGCCGCCTACATGCTTAAAGACATGGATATCGCACAAATTGCTGTGATATTCGGTTCTATGGCTGGTGCCATTCTTGCTCTTGGCGGATCGATCGCTTTGATGGGAACCGCCAAACCGAAACGACTCAACGCTGTTGGAACCAACATGATTCGCATCGGTGCCGGATTCGTATTGATGGCATCTTCGTTGATCGTTCTGGCCAAAGCGGTTGAAATGTTGTCAAGCGTCAAGCCGGATGACCTTGCGCGTTCGATGAATGCCGTCGCACTGGGCATCATGCTCTTGACTACAGCTATGGCTGGTCTGGGAGCTGGTGCCAAATTTGGTGCCGATTATTCCGGGATTGGCAAGAACATCCTTTTGATGGCAACTGCCTTGATCCCTCTTGCCGCTGCGGTCAAGATTCTCGGCAGTATGGATCTCGACGATCTTGCCGAAGGTCTCGGATCGATAGCGATTGGTTTGGGTGTCCTCGCCGGTGCAATGGCCGGTCTTGGCTATATTCAAGGTATTGGCGGTAGCTACGCGAAGTCCGCAGCAGCTATCATGGCATTCGCGACTGCCATGACTCTTCTTGCGATCCCGATCAAGGCACTCGGTGGCATGCATCTCGGCGACCTCGCCAAAGGCGTCGGCTCTTTGGTCATCACCCTCGGTGCCTTCGCCGGAGCCATGGCGCTATTCAGCAAGTTCAACGGCCAATTCGCCGGCATGCTGATGGCTTCAGCCGCCATATTGTCATTCGCCACGGCGGCTGTAGCATTGACCATTCCGATCAAGGTACTTGGCGGAATGGATCTGAATAGTCTGGCCAAGGGTCTCAGCGGTTTCGGTTTGGCTTTGGCCGGTATGGTTGCGGCCATGAATCTCATGCCCAACAACATGGCTGGTCAAGCCGCAGGTATGATGGCGTTCGCTGCTGGAATCACGGTTCTTGCTGCCGCCATCCGTATCATGGGGTCGATGAATATTCAGCAGCTCATTACTGGGTTGACTGGATTCTATGGAGCTCTTATCGGACTTGGATTCGCAGGCGCGGTTCTCGGTCCGATGGCCGTAGAGCTCATGGCAGTCGCCAAAGCCATGGGTGTGTTTGGCCTTGCCTGCCTCGCCATCGGCGCTGGTATGGCACTCGCTGGAGCTGGTTTTACCGCTCTCGCGGCTACCGGTTCCGCTGCTGGTGGTATTCTGATGACGGCACTCGACGCTCTGATCCAGTTCATTCCGGCATTGGCGAAGTCTTTGGTGACCGCGTTGACCGGCGTCCTTCAGGTGATCGTGGCTGCTTTGCCTCAGATTCTTGACGCGTTGTCGTCGATTCTCAGGGATCTTATGGCGTGGCTTGTTCAGCAAGTGCCTGCTGTCGCTGACGCCGTTGTGACAATGATCGATAAGATATTGCAGGTGGTTGCCGCACACGCTGATACCATCACCGACAGTCTTGTGACGATTCTGGTTGCAGCACTCAACGCCGTGGCCGGTCATGCTCCGGAGATTACAGCAGCTCTTGGCAATGTCATGACTGCCATATTCACCGCTATCGCGGATTCGATACGTAATCTCGATCCATCGGTGCTTACCTCGCTACTTCTTTCCGTTGGAGTCATGGCCTTGATATTCAAGGCTTTGGCGAAGATGAAGAAAGACGTCATTGGAGCACTGATGGTTGGCGGCACCATGATCGGACTCATGGCAGCTCTTACGGGTGTCTTTGCGCTCATGAATTTGCTGAACCCAGACGCCACGGTGAAATCAGCGGTATCGCTATCGATGGCGTTGATATCCATGACGGCTGCGTTCAAGGTTATGAATACCGCGAAGAAGAACGTCATTGGTGCTCTGGCTGTTGGGTCGGCAATGGCTGCAATTCTGACCGAGTTGGCATTGGTTTTCGGACTCATGTCCGCCATGAACATCGACAGTATTGGTACCATCGCAGCATCGTTGTCCGGGACCATTCTGGCCATAGCCGCAACAGCAGCGATCATGCGCCTGATTAATGTCAGTGGCGCCATGAGTGGCGTCACTGCTTTGGCGACATTTATCGCTGGTCTCGCTGCCATCGTCGCCGCCGCTGGCGCCATTAAACAGATACCCGGTGTCGACTGGTTGGTGTCTGAAGGCGCGGCATTCATGGCGAAGATCGGATCTGCCCTTGGCGGATTCGTTGGGTCTATCGTAGGTGCTGCTGCCGGTACCGTTATGCAAGCCGTTGGAAGTTCGCTGCCAGCACTGGCTACAGGTTTGTCCAATTTCATGACCAATCTGAAGCCGTTTATTGCAGGCGCCAAAGAGATCGATGGCTCTGTTGCAACGGCCGTTGATACTCTGGCTAATGTGGTGCTCAAACTTACGGCTTCGAATCTTCTTGATGCCATCACCAGCTTCATAACCGGCGGCAATGGCATTGAGAATTTCGGAACCAAACTGATACCGCTTGGTCAAGCATTGAAAGATTACTCTGCCGTAGTTGCTGGTTTGGATTCGGCATCCATCATGTCGTCTGCCACGGCCGCTCAAGCGCTGACACGGGTGCTTAATGCACTTCCTGCTGACGATGGGCTTTGGCAGAGACTTGCTGGCGGCAAGGACTGGGGTACCTTATCCAACGGCCTCGTCCAGATGGGTCTTTCACTCAAGAACTACGGTCTCACCGTGACTGGACTTCAAGCCGAACCGATAAATACTTCGGTCACCGCGCTCCAGGCCTTGAACAATGTTCTCCAGAACATTCCTGCCGATGACGGTTGGTGGCAGAAGATCGCCGGTGGTAAGGATTGGGGCACCCTGTCAACGGGACTTGCCGGAATGGGAAAGGCACTTGCTGGATATGGTAAAGCCGTATCCGGTGATGATGTCAACATTGAAGCCATTCAGAAGACTGTTCCAGCCATTAAGACGCTGAACAATGTTCTTCAGAACGTTCCTGCCGATGACGGTTGGTGGCAGAAGATCGCCGGTGGTAAGAGCTGGTCGACTCTTACTGAAGGCCTGAAGGGCCTCGGCGAAGCGCTTGCTGGGTATGGTAGAGCCGTATCTGGTGATAGTGTTAATGTCGGAGCCATTCAGAACACCGTCCCAGCAGTCAAGTCGTTGACCGAGATTCTGAAGAGTGACTTCAGTCAAGTTGGCGATTTCGGTCCTATAAAGGCTGCCGCCACGCAGCTTGGCAACGGTCTAGCCGGATACTATAATGCCGTTTCCCAGGTGGCTCCGGATGCCATTACACCAACGTTCGCACCATTGCGTTCGTTGATTAATATCATCAATAGCCTTGGCGGCATGTCGATGGAAGGAACGTCTGTCGGATTCATTACCGCTGCGACTCAGCTCGGTATTGGATTGTCGAACTATACGTCGCACGTAGCTGGATTGGATTTCTCGAATGTTTCGTCTAGCGTCAGTGCGGTTCGTTCGCTGTCCAACGTCATGAGCGGAATGTCTGGCGAGTATGGTGGAGTCACGGCGTTCCAGCAAGCGGTAACTACGCTTGCTAATACGGCGTTCGTATCGCTTGCCGCGGCCATTCAAAATGCCAATACTTCCATTAGCACTGGTTTGTCCAATGTGAACACGGCTTTGACCAATGGCACCGCGAGTGTGACAGGATCCGTGAACGCTCTGAATTCTGCTTTTAATAGCATGAACATGAGTGGTAATCTCTCGTCTCAGATGAGTGCTGCTGCAAGCGCTGCGAATTCTGGATCGAATCAGATTCGTTCGGCATTCAACAGTCTCGCTTCTTGGTTGAGTGGATTCGCTTCAACCTGGCAGTCGTCGTTCACACCGATGATCGGAGCCACTCGTACCGGCCTCAACCTGGTCGCTCAGGCGATTTCTTCGTACAACGGTCGTTTCTCGCAAGAGGGACGTGACTTGGCGAACAGTCTGGGCAGCGGCATGCGTTCGGGTATCGGCAATCTTTCGGGTATCTTCAATAACGCTCTGAGCGCCGCTGTCAATGGTGCTCGTGCGTATCGAGGAAGCTTCGAGAGTGCCGGTTCCTATCTGGCAGCAGGTTTGGCCGTGGGTATATCACGCAATTCCGGTGTTGTCAGCCAGGCCGCAGCGGATGCCGTGTCGAATGCCGTTGAGGCAGCCAAGGAAGCTGGCAAGATCAAATCGCCATCACGTATCATGGCCAAGGTCGGCATGTGGTTCGACAAGGGCCTGGAGAACGGCATCGCCGACAATGTCGGTGGCGTCGTTCGAGCCGCAAAGACCATGATGACGAGCGGTATCGATGTCGTCGATTCCTCGTTGAGCAATATCGGCAAGATCGATATTCCGGAATTCGACATCAATCCGACCATCACTCCGGTGATGGATCTATCGGTCGTCGAGGGTCAAGCCGCGTATCTGAATTCCATGCTGTCCGACACGGTTGGCATCGGATATTCGTCCAAGATGATTGGCAATATCACTGCGATACCTCGCCAGAGGGATGCCGGTCGTGCTGCCGAAAGCGTTGAGAAGACCCCTCAGCAGATCATTAACAACTACGACTTCACGCAGAATAACACTTCTCCGAAGGCGCTCAGTCGTTATGATATCTACAAGCAGACCCGTACGCAGTTCCGTCAATTCGAGCAAATGAATCGAAATGGAGGTCGATAATGTTTCAGTCTATGACTGTTACGAATGCTCGTGGCGACACGCTCGATCTCCCCATCCGAAACCCAATGGCGACTGGCTATAACGTCGTCGCCATTGACGGTCTCGGACCGGTCGATGCCGTGCTTCAAACCAGCAATACTGTTACTACCGACGGTGTGATCTTTAATGGCGCCCGTAAGGACGAGCGTGAGATTGTCATCAACCTCGCGTATTATCCGGAATCGGGTAAGAACATTGAGGATCTTCGGCATGGAACATACAAGTACTTCCCCGAAAAAGAGGAAGTCACCTTGGTGTTTCATGCCGACACCCGTTCGGTTCGTACGACCGGCATCGTCGAATCGAATGGTGTTTCGATATTTTCCGAAAAAGAGTCGTCGTCCATTGTCATCAAATGTCCTGACCCATGGTTCAGGATCAATAACGAGTTGAATAGGGTCACCTCTTTTTCCAATGTCGAACCAGTGTTCGAATTCCCGTTTAACTGGGCGAATAATCCGGTGAGTGAACCTAAACCATTGTGGTTCGGTGCTATTCAGAATATGCATTCGAAAAGCATCGTCTACGATGGTGAATCCGAAGTCGGCGTGATCATCCGTATGTCGTTTGATGGCCCGGTGAATAATATTCGCATCTACAATGAAGAGGCCGGTCAGGAGATCGACGTCTTTACAGATAAGGTCAGACAGATCATCTCTGAAGGCATCCGAAAAGGCGATGAACTGGTTATTTGCACGGTGCCGAAGCAGAAGTACGTTGAGATCGTTCGAGACGGCATCTCGTACAACATTCTCAACGCCATCAATCGAGACGTGCGATTCATCACGTTGCACAAAGGCGCGAATACCATCGTGTATTCCGCCGATTCAGGTGTGGATAACATCCAAATGTCGATCGAGAACGAAACGTTGTATACAGGAGTGTGACGTTATATGGCTGAACAGTTAAATAAACGTTCCATACAGCTGTTCGTGCTCGATAAGAGTTTCGAAGTCGTCAGCCTATGTGATACGTTCAGTTCACTTATCTGGACCGAACGATATTCCGGGTATGGCGACTTCGAACTCTACCTTCCAGCTTCCATGGCCAACATCAATATGTTCCCCCGAGGGTTTTATTTATGGCTGATTGAACCTCCTGTGCTCGATAAAACCGGTCAGAAGATCGAGACTCACAATGACGTCATGATCATTGAGAAGACCGAACTGAGTACGGACATCGAAGATGGTGACCAATTAATCGTCTCCGGTCGTTCACTTGAAGCCTTGCTGCTTCGAAGGGTAATTCCGAAAAAAGTCAGGTACGAATCAGCCGATCCTCGAGAAATCATCAAGACGATTCTCGAAGAGAACGTCATTAACCCGTCGGAGCCATCGCGTAGGATCCCAAACTTCAAAATCATAACCAATGATATTGAAGATTCAAATGGAAAGGTTATTCAGGATTCGAACGGCGGTAATGTCAAAGATTCTTCACAGCCACTGGATCCGAAAGATAAACGAATTTACGAATTCGATGGCGATTACGTATATGATGCCATCAAAACCATATGCGATGATTATGACTGGGGTTTCTCACTCGATCTGAAATCCGATGACCATTGGAAGACATCGTATTTGGCGTTTTCCACAGTGTATGGTGCGGATCGTTCCTACGAACAAACCGACAATCCGTACATGGTCTTTTCGCCGAAATTCGATAACCTCATATCCTCGGATACCATCGAAGACGATACCGAATTCTATAATTCGGCATATGTCGCCTCGACAGAGGAGACCAAGGACAACGTGACCCGTCGCCTGATCAAATACGTGCCGAACAACTCCGGTCGTTCTGGTTGGGACATTAGGGAAACGTTCTATACGGATTCCGACGTCAAGTTGAATGATGCCGATAACCATCCTCGTCCCGACCACGACATATATCCTGAATTGGAAAAGTACGGCCGAGACGAATTGAAAGCGCAGAAATCGAATGACTCGTTCGATGCTGAAATCGCTTTGCTTGGCTCGGTTCGGTATCATCGCGACTATGATATCGGCGACATCATCCAGTTCGATAACACCTACGGCGTCAACAAAAAAGCGCGTATCACCGAATACGTTCGTAATGAGGACGATAACGGTTACCGTGAATACCCGACGTTCACGCCACTTTCCACCGAAGGCATCGATGCGCTTGAGGATTCGTACGGCAATTACGTGCTGGATAATTACGGCAATATCATCAATGAGGGATTCATCTGATCGAAAGGAGATCGTAATGACGTATACTTCAGGATTCTTCAATTCGGTCAATCACGACCGAACATATGATGCCGATACCTTCGGTTCCATGTTCGATGGCGTCATCAACGACGGCGTCTTCCGTACATGGGGCAAGGGCATGGTCGTGACTGCCGTCGGCGGCATGACGGTGGCGGTCGGCACCGGTCGAGCATGGTTCAATCATACGTGGACTGTGGTCACCGCCGACGAACGTATGAATTTGGTCGGAGCATCTCCATCCATGCCTCGCATCGATGCGGTGGTGCTCCGTGTCGATAAGTCGACGCCGGTTCGACGGAATCAAATCTACATCAAACAAGGACAAGCGTCCGGTTCGCCGTCACGACCAGTCTTGGCAAACACGTCGACGGTTCGCGAGTATGTTCTCGCCGACATTCGCGTCAATAACGGCGCCACAGCCATTTCCCAGTCGAATATCACGAATCAGATCGGACGCGACACCCCATTCGCCGAACTGGTGAATAACACGTTCGATTCAGCGAACCTGATCAAGCAATGGGAATCGCAATTCCAGGATTTCATTCGCAACTCAACGCTGGATCCGAAAGTGTTGAGTCCAATTTCAAATTCCACGATCGATAGCATGTTCGCCATCAAGTAAAGGAGTCAAAATGACAAGAATTCTCGATGCACACGGCAACGAATTGCAGTACGACGACATTGATCTGAATACCGGCAAGCTCGTTGACGAGACCATTACCGTCCATCACGACGCTGTTGAAGGCGTCGAGGAAGTATCTCATGTCGAGGTGCTCAAAGAATACTATGAGACTGGTCCGGATGGCGCTCCGGTTCTCGATGAGGACGGTCATAAGATCGTCTTCGGCAAGGATGTAAAGACCATCATCGATGTCCCAGGAGTCGAAGCCAAGGAAGCCTGGGATGAACAGGAAGAGATCCAGCGATATATCCCGTATACCGCTGAAGAACTCGATAAGATCGCCAAAGAGAAGGCCGATGCCCAGGCCAGTGCGGCTGTTGCAGCCGCTGAAAAGTCGGCGATTCGTCTCATTACGCAGAAAATCGCTCCGTCGCTATCCACGGACGAACTAATGCAGGTCGCCGCGATTCTCCCGAACTGGGATGCGTCGAAGACGTATATCGCAGACGATATCGTCCGCTATCAGCAGAGCCTGTATCAGGCGATCGGCGAGGTCCCGGCCAACACGGTTCCTGATGCGGCTACCGACAAGTGGATGGATCTGACGAAGCCGGTCGATGGGGTCGCACGATGGATTCAGCCGAACAGCGCTGAAAACGCGTATGATTCAGCGGCCGTCGTCATGCATGACGGTCAGCAGTGGTCCTCCAATGAGGACTACAACATGCACGAACCCGGTGTCGACGGCTGGACGTCGAAAGGCGAAGCCGTCGCCGAGTGGACTCAGCCGACCGATGCGAACAACGCCTATGCCGAAGGCGCCGTGGTCCGTCATAATGGCAAGCGATGGGTTTCAACGGTGTCCGGCAATGTCTGGGAGCCCGGTGCTTCCGGAGTGACCCAGTGGGTCGAATCCTGATAGGAGTCTCATATGGCACGTATTAACAGTTATACCAAGATCACCGGAGAACCGGCTGATTCCGACTGTTTCATCATCGACTCGACGCAGGGCACCGCAGGCACCCGAATCGTGTTGTGGTCCGTGTTGAAGAGCGTTCTCACTGGCATATTCGCTCCTAAAGTCCATAAACATCCGGGCAGCGATATCACGTCAGCCGTCGCCAATGCCAATGCCGCTACCAACGATTCCACCGGTCAGAACATCGCTTCGACGTATGTGAAGGAGCTCACCGTGGACGGCAGGACCATCACGGTGAAACGCGGTAACAACACGACCTTCACGTTCCAGACGCAGGATACGAACACGACGTATCCGCTTGCCGATATGAGCCGCGATGGATTGATATCCGCAACTAAATTCGCTGATCTAGACTGGATTCACAAACACTATTTCGAACATGTGAATGTGGAGATGCATGGCAGCGTTCCGGCATTGCATTTCACCAACCAAGCCGCTGGAACTACCGCCAGCGAATACGTCGATGCAGCTAATGCGACTCAGTCTGGTATTATGGCTTCTGCCGATTGGACTCTTCTGCATTCGCTGAAGACTATTGATAGGGCGGATACAATTCCTAACGGAGCCAATCTCAACGACTATAAAAATCCTGGCTGGTATGTGATTGATTTTTCGAGGAGCGCCAGCATAGAGAACCTGCCTGTTGCCAGTCCAACAAATGGTTTACTTCAGATTGCGAGATTAAAGCCAAATGAAGTGGTGCAGGTCTATATCACAGCACTATATGCACAAAATCGTTCCGGCCGCGATTCTATGCTCATCCGTCAATATGGCCCTGGCGGTGGTGATTCGTGGTCCCCATGGACGGACATCACCGCGTACCCGCTCTCCACTCAATCGGCTGACGGTCTCATGTCGGCTGCCGACAAGCGGAAGCTCGATGGTCTCTCGAGCGACGTCGTCGGGTCCATCCCGCTCGCCACGCCGTCCAGAGACGGTCTGATGCCCAAAACCGACAAGGCGAAGCTCGATGCGATCGGACCGATACCCACCGACACGATCGACGGTTTCTTCAGAATTTGATGATATTTTAGGAGGTATGACATCATGGTAGCTTATCTTGATGAGGAGGGGGCTCGGTATCTAGTCAGGAAGGTTCTTGACCGGATCCAGCCCGTTGGATCTCTCTATTTCAGCACTAATAGCACGTCCCCAGCGAGTTTATTCGGTGGCAGCTGGGAACGCTATGCGCAGGGACGAGTGATGGTCTCTGCATCGGACACCGATAACGATTTCACCGTCGGCAAAACCGGCGGAGAGAAGACGCATAGTCATACGTATGGTATTGTGTTTGGTACCAATTTTGGAATGACTGTATTGTCGGACAGCCGAGAATCGCCACAAATCGGTATCATTGATTATTCTCTAACCGTTGGTAATCGTATTCGGAGACATGGTATCCCACCTATTGCTACGACCCGTCACAGTTTCGCAGATCCGGTCTATGGCTCATATGGCGAGAATAAACAGCTGGACCTTCGAACCAATGAAGGATTGACCACGAGAACGTCATCAATGGAACCGTATGTCGCGGTTTACATCTGGCGTCGAACTGCCTAGAAGTGCTTAAGCGGTCCTTCTCCATACATACACCGCAATATACGGCTGAAGACTCGACTCGGAATACGACCGTTCCTCGGTACCGTTCGAATGCGGTGATCTGGAGAACGGCTGGTATAGATCGTGATGGCCGGGATCGATTCCTCGACGTTCGACGCCACCCTGGGAATGGTGCGTCCAGGTGACAGAAAACATACCGTTAGGTAGCTCCTCCATACCAAGCGGCAGCCAATGACTATGCGTCTTCTCTCCGCCGGTTTTGCCGACTCCTCACGGAAAGGCAAGACCTACAATGGTTGCATATTTGGATCAGGCAGGTGTACAGCACCTCATTGCGAAGATTCGCAATACGTTTTGGCCGGTCGGCACGATTCTGGCGACATCCACCAACACTTCACCAGCGTCCGAGATATTATATAGAAAGGATCATATCAATGCATTGGATCGAAATATTGATCACAATCGTTGGATCGGTATTCGCATCCAGCGGATTGTGGACGCTGATCCTGTATAAAGCAAAACAAAAAGATACCGGAATCCAGTTGACTCGTGGTATAGCGCATTACCATATCATAGAGGAAGGTCAGAAATTCATTGATCGCGGGTGGATCACCCATGAGGAATACGACGACTTCATGAAGTATCTCGCCAATCCGTATCTGGAGTCAGGATCAAACGGTCTGGCGAAGAAAATGATCGACGCCATATCGGACCTTCCGTTCAAATCGGTTTCGTCGATTCATAGTAATACGGATCGTTAAGACGTCATGAATCATACATGGCCCTTAATGAAAGGAGCCATTATGAACATGGACAAGATCTATAACAGTAACTATGAAACAGAACTCAAAAACGGATACTTAAGGATCAAGGGCATATCACATCTTGGATGCTTAGCACTTACCACTATCATATATGACGGTGATATTCGCATACCATGCGAAGTCATCGAAAAAGACGGAATGGTAAGATGCGTAAGTTTCAAGCTGATATATATGCCTTGGTTTGCTAGTAGAAGTATCGCTAAGGGTTTGAAATTCATCATGTTCCCACAAAGGATCTGTAAATCGAAAGCCGTCATAGAGGCATTTATTTCAGAATAACATATAAGAGCCTATGCACCACGCATGGGCTCTTATGTTTTCCTCACACAAACCATAGAAGAAAGGAACATATATTATGGCTGAACACGCCGATCAGAAAACGTCGTTTCTCACCGATTCAGGTTACGACAGTCTCATCAAGGCCGCGCGTCGATGGCTGCCAGCGCTCAGTGTGCTGCTGATTGTGATCGCCGGTGTCTGCACACAGCTCAGTCACGTTCCCGGCATGGAAGCCGCTACCGCCGGTCTGGCTACGGTTTCCGGCGTTTGCATGGCACTGAGCTGGGGCATCAATGAGCTGCTCAAGCGAGCTAAGGATCAGTGGAACACTTCGACTGATCCTGACGACACCACCGATGCTGACGAAGATCAAACTCGGGATTAACGACATATGATTATAAGAGCCTGTGCGCTATGCATGGGCTCTTATATTTTCGCGTGCCATACATACTCCTTATTGAAGACAAACAAAGGAGTATATCATGGAAACCTGGACTTTCGTCACTAAGCGCTGTAGCGTCAGGACCTGCAAGGCCCTCATCGACTGGATTCACAATAATCTCACTTCCGCAACGAAGTGCGATATATTGGAAATTCCTATGATGAAGCCTTCCGTAGTCATGATCACCAGCGATATCAATGACATTACCAAGTTCAAAGCTTACCTGAAGACTATCACACTGGTCTGAACAAGGGTGAGCCGCACATGCGGCTTGCTCTTTTTTTTTTTTCGCGCATGATACATGTCCTTTATTGAAGAAATTCAACAATATCAA
>OGUL01000336.1_pt1 | contig 57982 bp, 99 predicted proteins | sample 1553651 | NCBI WGS metagenome assembly OGUL01 (sample SAMEA2580048, study PRJEB22360) | human gut metagenome | biome: human gut; feature: human-associated habitat; material: faeces | place: Denmark | collected 2008/2010
AACCTCGGTTTTATGTGCGCACAACCTATTCCTTTCTTTGATTTTTAGTTAGTTACTGTGGCTTTCTGCCTGTCTGAAAATACTCGTCATAAGCGTCAACTGTATCACGCATTTCAACCATAGCCATATCAAGTGTTACATCTTTTTTATCCAAGGCTCTTTCTGCATAATCTTTAATTCTCATCATTAAAGCCTGTGCTATTACTATATCTGCATTGTTACTCACTTTGAATCACCCACTTTCGTATCATCAACAACCTTGATTTTTCTGCCACAAGCATTACAGTAAATATCAATTCCTGTCGCATAATTAATCCTCATTCTCCCGCACTCTGTGGCATAAATTGGGAAACCATGGGGCGTGTGAGTAACATACCATTTGCATTGTTCCTCTTTCTTATCATTGTTCACTCTGTATCACCTACTTTCAATAAATCCACAAACCTTTAAGTTGCAACCTCGGTTTACCGAGGATTCGTTATTCCTTTCTTTCTTCTAAAATTTCATCCAAGCAGGCATTGTACCCTGCATTCATCAATGTCTGGTTGCTTTCGCTCTCTGTACCAATCGTGCGTTTATGCTCTGGCAATTCTCGGAGCGGACACCAATCCGGCTTCTTTCCGTTTGGTACAAATTTTCCTGTCGCGCAGCACAGGTATTCGTCATCATTCTCTGTCTCATAGCACAATGTGCATTTCTGGCACACCTGTTCCGGCATATCCATAACCAATACTGCTTTAGCCATACCATCACCCTTTCTTTTTAGGCTTAAACTTAAAAACATCATTTTTCTGACGGCTTACCATGCTACGATAGCCGTTCATTTTACTGGCTCTGCTTTTACTCATACCTCACACTCCTTCCGGTTTCTCACACCGCTCAAATTCGATCACCCATACCCAAGGATTCGCATCCCAACCGTAGCGGTCAATGTCGGATTTCTTTACGGTTGAATCCCATAGGGTTTCAAACTTCTCTAAGCTAAAATCATGTTTTCTATTTAAAGTTTCTCCATCTGTCACAGCACTTGTTTCAATATTTATACCCTCTCTGTGGCATCCATCCACCGTGATTTCCTGCAACCGCTCCACTCGTACGTCGGTAACGCGAAGCCAGATTCGCGCCGCCTCTTTTGGCATATGGATGGATGGTTTCCACTTTGTAACATCGGCAATGTCATTTCTTTGCCAATCTTCGTAGTAATAGTATCCGTTCGGTGCCTTTTTCCATGTTTCCCGGACATACAGAATATCGCCCGGCTGATATGGAGCTTTGTATGCAGTATTTATCAGTTCTATATCTGTCATATCGCAATATGGTTTGAACATGAGTTTCTTTTCTTTCAAGAATTTTTCAGGTGCTCCATTTTTGCATTTATCCGGCAACATCCCTATGAGCTGTTGCGATTTCACAATTTTTCTGGTGCAACTCTTTCTACCTTCCAGAATCGCCCGAACCATCTCGGCATTGAATAAAATCGGTAACACCCTACTCATCTTCTGGCTCCTCCTCATAGCAGCTATACACAATCGGATTGCCAGTATCACATTCACAGTTGTTCCAGTCAATATCTTCCAATGCTCTGTCTTTTGCAATCTGTTCTGCTTCTTCCCGCGTATCAGCTTCGATGTCATCATAATCAATCGAAAGTTGCAAACCCACGCTTGCATTCCACTTAGCCATTCACTCCACCGCCTTTCACGATTTTAATTGCGTCTGCAAGCTCCACTACTGGCATTGTTCCAAGTCTTTCTGCTTCATCTGCATTACTGTATGCTTCCAACTGCCCCACAACCTTGTCCACATCGTAGGCGGTCGGCTGTGCATCTATCACGCTTGCCAATGTTGCCAAACTCACTCTCCTAAAATCATCATCAGATTTACTCGCATTCATGCAATATTCTTTTAGTGCGTCTGCACCAATCAGCTTCATCGTTTTTTATCTCCTCTTTTCAAATAATCAAAAATCTCATGTCCAATCATCCCTACAACTGACAGAATGCAAAAAAGATTAACTCCAAATTCTGTTAGAATATCTAACCTAACGGCTATAAGTATTAGTAGAAAGAAATTTATGTACGATTGAAACATCATTCTTCATCACTCCTTTCAATTTTCCTGCCGCATACAGGGCAGAATTTAGACAGCTCCCTTTGAAACGCATCTATTCCAAAATCATAACCGCAGCACTCTGTAATTCCATCAATTATCCGAGTTTTTTCATTGTTTCGTTCCACAGCCGCCCGACATTCTTCCAGTGTGCCGATTGCGCGGTACTGTTGTACTTCTTCAAGTGCCTTGATTGCTACTCTAGTAGCTTTCGCAACTCTGCATTCCCCATATTCACAATTAAGCGGTCTGTCTGTGCCTTGTGCGCATTCATAACAACTGTCTTTCTTCAATATCTTAATTGCTTCACTCGCTGTCATATTATTCCTCGCTTTCCAACAACTCTGGATTGTCAAAAATATTACCAATAACTTCATATTCCGTATCATATTCAAGCCTATGTTTATAATATTTTTCGTTAGGAATTGTACATATAATTTCAAAATCTCTAAATGTTATAAGCGTATTCACCTTGCTATTATTTATTTTTACAATGTCATTCTCCCAAATCAGATTGCCGTTCTTGTCCTTAAGTCCGGTGCACTGGCAGATGGTTCCCGGAAATACCGAATAAAAAGTAATGTCCTCTCCGTCCCATACCTCAATTTCTTCAATCTTGCCATCTTCACCGTAACTCGGCACTCCCTGTACCCATTCCCCATTATCAATCCGCTTTCCACGGAATAAAAATCTATCTTCCATCCTTCACCTCATCTAATCCATCCAACGCATAACAGCCGCTTAAGCCTTTCAGCTTTACAACTACGGTTCCGCATACACTATACGGCTCACTTGTAACTTCAAAAATCTTGCCTTTATTTTTCTCTGACACATAGTATTTGTCGTTCATTACTACTTTCTTTCCTTTAATCATTGATTTTCCTCCATTTCTTTCAGCTTGACTTCTGCTTCCTCACGAGTAAAGAATACCGATTTATTAATTTCGCAAATGCTGCATTGTTTAGCTACGCTTTCACGTATGTAGTACGCCTTATCACTACAATTCTCGCAAAATCCTCTAAAACACATTCCAGACCGATTACTTTTGTTTTTTCCGCAACAATACTCGATGGAATACACTGGTGCATCTTCACTGATTGGCAACCGCAGAAACAATCCCTGTTCATCTGCATCCTCGTAATCCGCCAACTTCTCCATTGCGCAATAACCTTCTTCACAATTGGAATAATATGAATTAGGCTTTTCGCCATAGCACTGATACAAGGTTTTTAATGTTTCTTTCTCGTAATTCTCTTTTACTAAGATTCCATCCGCTGTCCGTTCTGTTAATCTCTCCATGTCTATTCCTCGCTTTCTGCCAGCTTTGCCATTTTCCAATCGCTTATATCGCCACTTCCGCGCGCACTCCAAGATGTTGCTCCGTATCCCCATGCGTACACTATTCCGTTCTCGTATTTTGCAAAATATCTTTTTTCCCACGAATTTTTTTCGCTATTTCTTACCAAAATCGGCGTATCGACCGGAACTTTACTCCAATCAACAGGCGGCTCAACATATTCTGAATTAAGCCATTCGCGGAAATTATATGTACTTCCTTTGCACGAATCTGATTCATAAAAATCGCACTCTTCACATTTAATTTCTTCGCAAATTGCAGGCTTTCCATTTTTTAATCCAAACAGTGCTGTGTTTGCCGCAAGTTCTATAATCTCATTTCCGTATTTTTCTTTATTTGTCATATTAAACCTCCAAATCGCATACAAACTTAATCTCATTCGCCAAACTCTGCGCTATCATCGGTACAGTCAACTGAAACTGCTTGTAATTAGCCAATGTGTCGATGTAGTCAATAAACTTGTCCGTGAACTGCTGTAACTGCTTCACAGACAGCTTAAATTCCTTTTTCAGAATCGTAAGCGTGAGCGCGAAATAGTTAAACAATGACGCGCTGGAAAGTCTGTAGGCTTCACGCTCGATACAAAATCCTTTCTTGGCATATAAGACCATTAACTGCCGCTGCGGAATCTGTTCAACTTCTGTCTTGGTATCAATGTCGTATTTGTCTTTCAGGTAAACAGCCAAGTCCTTTCCGTTCTTCCCGCCGCATGATGCTTCATCCAAGTAAGATTTCAAAAAATCCTGTAACCGGATGATTCTTGTCTGTCCGAATCCGAATTTGTCATGCAGAATTATGTACCCAATCACGACAAAATCTTTGTATGATTTTGATATAACCTTATCAGCATTGCGCTTTTCAAAGTCGTTTCGCCCAATAATCCGCATTTCCTGTTTTGTGTAAAATGTCGGCTTTTTATTCCGTCTCAACGCATTGCTCATTTCTTTGATTTCTCCTTTCTGTATGTGATTTCCAACCATGCAAAATGACTCAATACAAGCTGTCTTGCGCGTTCTTCAATCTCCATGCCTTTGTATTTGTTTATCAATGATTCTCCGGCTTTTACAACTTCATCCCACCAAGAATCAGTGTTGTCCGGTGAATAGTATTTCTGAATGAATTGCCAATAATCCATAAATACTTGCCATTCTTCCGAACCCTTTTCAATCTTTGCACTTGCCATAGCCACTACCTCTAAAATGGACAATTACCATTGTATGGCTTGAATCCGTCCCCACGTTCTTTCTTTTTTATTTCCGCAACAACATCATCAAGCGGTTTTTCGATTTCAACAAACTTCATGTGATCTCCATCAAACTCCATTGCTTCGCGCATTGTCATTCCCTGCCTGTTCTTCTCGATTTTTACACCCTTGGCTCCCTTGTCATTGTCTGACAGATTCCACAGCATAATTATGTTTGACGCATCCTGTTCGATTGCCCCGGATTCCCTCAACTCTGCCATGGTAGGCTCTTTTGTGTCTCTGCTTTCGGAAGCCCTTGTTATCTGTGAAAGTGCTATTACATGTGTATTTAAGTCTCTTGCAACCGATTTTAAACCTCTTGAAATTGATGCTACTTCTTCATTTCTTCCGGAATATCTGTTATCCGGCATAAGCAATTGCAGATAGTCAACAACGATAACGTCAAAGTTTTGGTGTCTGCATTCTGACTTTATCTCTCTCGGGGATACAGTCCCGGATGCCACCCATAATTGATAATCGCTCATCTCTTCATTTGCTTGGTTAAATTTTTCCTGTTCATCACCGAGAAATGCTTTTGCCCTTCTGATTCTCGTTAAGCCGATTTCCGCAAGTCTTGAAATAAATCGCTCATACACTTGCTTATCGCTCATTTCCAAGTTAAAATATGCAATTTTAAGCCCTTTCTTTGCCATATTTCCGATAATCTGTGTTGTGAGTGCGGATTTTCCGACTGCCGGTCTTGCGGCAATTACTGTTACATCACCGCGTTCAAGATCGCCAAGCGCATCATCAAGTTGCGATAACCCGATTTTTATACCACCCTCTCCAACGCTTTCGTTGAAATATTTGTCTTTATTCTCAACTGAAATCTGCTTAATTGGTTTTAGCTTTACTTCTTTCCCCTCTTGCAAATGTTCAAGTCTTGTAAGAAGATCGCTGATTGTATCATCAATGTCACATGGTTTTAAGCTGGATTTCTGATACATGTCACGAACCGTTCTTACTTTGTATTCTTTCGCAACCGCATCGGCATAGCTTTTAACCATAGTTGAAGTGATTGTTCCGGTAATGCAGGATTTCATCAATTCGCTAATCTGTTCCTGCGTGTATTTGTGATTCTCGAGTGCCATTGATAAAGACATTGGGTCAATGCTTTCATTCCGGTCATACATTGCAAGCATTTCCTTGTATGTGTCCTGCGCGAAATCCGAACTAAACATTTCCGGTTTCAGTGTTCGCCAGATGCTATTTAGCACATCATTGTCAATCAGTACACACCCGATCACTCCAAATTCTGCTTCTGTCAATTGCAATCACCTCGTTTCTCCGCAATCTGCAACCAATAATCACAATCATTTTTCAGCCAATCAACATATTTTGGAATGTACCGAAAATCCTTATCGTCTGGATTCTTTTCTTGATAGTCACTCAAATATGCTTCTGTGGCTTTGTATAACAGCCGTGCAATGTCCGGTTGGTTCTCTTCGATAACTTCTAGCACCTTATCCATCCAAGCCGTTTTAGAGGTACTGTACGCTGTTTTCTTGGGGTATATACTAAAAGTCTTTTTCCATGCATCGTCAAAATCAAACAAATCTCCGGAATCGGGCGACAGCGAATTTTCTTTTATATTTTCTTTCTCTTTATCTTCTTCTTTTTCTTCTTCTTTTTCTTCTTCTTTTTCTTCTTCTTTATCTGAAACAGCGACGTCAGACGATTTATCGGGCGATTTTTGCTCAATTAGGTTCTTCTGCTTCTTTCTACGATTCTGCTGATATAGCCTGTCACGTTCCTTTTTCTTCTCATAAGCGTCAAGCGTTTGATGCTTATTCCAATTCGGAATCGTTATCACGTTGTCAACAACTTCAATCATTCCAAACTCTTCAAATGTCTTAAGCGCAAGCCTTACCGTGTTCAAATCTCTGCGGAAAATGGTGGCAAGCATTTCATCTGTGAATGGTAGTTTATTGCTCATCATAAACACACCGTTGTTATTCTGTTTTCCGGCAAGAATAAGAAGTTTGAACCAAATCGTAATGATGCTATCCGCACTCGGCATACTCTCAATCAGCAGAATCTTTTCATCATCAAAAACATCTGTTGTGATCTTAATCCACTTGACTTCTGCCATTTAATCACTCTCCTCATATGTATTTTCAGAAATCAAAGCCATAAACTTCTCATACTGCTTTTCAGAAACTTTGTTACCCTGTTTCTCCGGCTTCAAGCGGATTTCAAGGTGCTTTTCAGCGATATGCGATAATTCCTTGGCAAGACTCTTTTTGCCTTGCTTAATGCCGTCATAATAGCCTTTTGCCGGCTTAAATTCGTTTATCTTTTCTTTTCCTGTGCCTTGACCGCCAGCCGTTTTGTTGTAACGGCATTGATAACCTTTCTTTGTATATTCCAAAATCCAATATTGTTCCATTTCATCAAGTTTCTCTCTCGGATAATGGATAAAATTCAATTTCCACCCATACGGATTTTCTTCACTATAAAATCCTCTTTTTTTAATCGAAAGATCTATGTGCTGATAACCGGATAAATGTGAAATATTTCTCTCTAAGCAGTCAACACTCTGACCTATATAAAAGTAAGATATACCGTTTTCATCAGTCCTCGTGTAGAAATAAATTCCGCTCTGATTTTTCATTTCCGGACAAATGCTTAATATCCGTTTCTCGTTGTTCTTTTTTATTGCATATAGCTGCTTATAATTTACATTCGGCATTTTCTTCTACCTCTCAATGGCGTTGTTAATATCTCTTCGATAGTCCAACCCATATCCTTTCTATGTAATAAGCAATGTGCATTTATACCTACTATTTCAGCCCACTCAACAACCCTATGGGTTTGTCCGTTGTGCTCCCAAACAGGCGAACCCGATAAATCTTTACATTTTTTACTGCAATAAACCGCGTCATTGTAATGACCACCTCTTTTGGCGTTAAATGAATTATTGCAAATAGGACATATTTTCATATAGTCTTTTGTGTTTGGATGCTCTCTGCAATAAAGAATCCTTCCGCAGCGATTGCTACATGTTTTTTGCCCATTTCTCTGCTTTTTCACAAATTGCTTTCCGCAAACAGGACATTTTAAAAATTTTTCCTCTAAAGGAATGCTATTTCTTTTGTTTTTAGCTTGTTCTGCATTTGTTACAAACCTGCAATTGCTAGGCTCGTAATTCCCATTAACATCAATTCTGTCAATGGTTAAAATGTTCAATCCCTTATCCGTCTTTTCCTCTTTATACCTGTTTGCGATTGCCCAATCGTGGAAACTTAGAAAATCATTCTTCCATTCATCACACATTGCAATCCCTCTTCCACCGTAATTTTTATAGTCGCGAGAAGTTTTGCAATAGCAACGATATTTAATACTTTTCCACAGAGGATATAATCTACCGCATTTATTTGATAATCCGTGTTTATATCCCATCCAATCACTTCCTCTCCAATGGCTTCATGCTCATTTGAGCCACAAACTTTCCGTAGCTCATACCAGAAGCGCGTGCCATATGATTCACAGCCTTGATTGCATCGTCCTTTTTCTTTGGCTTTCTCAAGCGTTCTTTAACTTCATTGCCGATGCAGTCTTGGCAATCAACTTTTCGTTCATCTATCGTCATAAACAACCTGCCACATTTCGGGCATATTCTTGTATACACAATTCTTCCAGCCTTTTTAAAATTTCTAAACTGTGCAAATCTTTTGGCACATTTTGGTCTACAGTATTTTTGATCTGGTCGCTTCGGCTCAAATTCAGCCATACAGTATTCACATATTTTCAATTTTTACCTCCAATCTTTTGTAAGGGCGGTGCGGTAAACGCACCGCCAAAACATGGCTTTCAATAAGGTTTGTGATAACTATTCGCCAAACAAGATAGTTTCTTTTAGGCAAATGCCAAGGTGTTGCAACCTATTTTAATATTCAAGATTGAATGTAATTCTTGGGTTATATACGCTACCCTCGTTATCGTCGATTTCATAAAAATCGACATCTTCATCGAACTCTGCAGTTACGGTTACTTCCTGCGTGTCGTTCTCATTGTTCCTGTCAAATTCCGCTTCAACATCGGTATCGAATTTTGCTTTTACATGGAACTCCACTTCTGTATCTGGCTTAAACTACACCAAATCTTGAATCAACTCATATACTTTCATATCTGCTCCTTTCAGAACGGACAAAGGTTCATATCAACCTCTAGCCCTTTCTCTGCAACATAAACATTCGCTCCATATTCAATTGTTTCTTTCGTTCGTTTTAGGAATAACGCGGGATCTCCGCTTGTGTCCGATAAGTGTATTAAAACGACATTCCGTAAAGCCGGGTTGTCGTTCGTCTGAATAAATTTAAGTGCCGTATCAAGGCTCATATGCCCTCGTAAACGGTGTTCGTAATTTGGCTCATTCCGATTGACAAATTGCATATCGTAATTGGCTTCACAAAGAATGTGATTAACCATCTGGTTCGAAAAATCGTATTTGCAATATTCCAAGTCGGTCAAGAATAACAGTTTGCCCATTTCCTCGTGTTTGATTAAATAGCCGTAGCACTCTATTTCTGTATCATGCGGTACATTAAAGGGAGTAACCGTAAAACTGCCGATTTGCCGTGTTCTGCGTGGCGGAATGGCTATTGTACGCTCTCCTGTAATGGTTTCAAGTGCTGTCTGCGTTTCAAATGCCGTATAAACCGGAATGCCGGATTTCATAAAATCTTTTATGTATCGTGCATGGTCTCCATGTTCGTGGCTCACAATGCAACCGACAACATTTGCTATTTTCCAATCAATCATCTTCTTAAAATCAAGAAATTTGCATCCTGCTTCGATTGCAAGGATTTCTCCATTGTCGGCAATTAAGGCGTATGAGTTTCCGGAACTGCTTGAATTCAAAACTCTGAGTTTCATACCCTACTCCAATTCTTCCTCTGCCGGAAATTGAAAGATAGCATTGCTAATGCATTCTATTTTTGACGGCTGATTTTCTGTTTGCACCATAATTCCGCATTTCTTTAATCTTTCAAATTCCCTTGCCACATCTTCCGAAATATCAACATTCTGCATTACGATAGGCGTACCGATATATGCATCTCTAAGCATTTCCATAGCCTTCTTTGCTTTTTCTTCGGTGGAATATTCAGCAATTCGCATGTCATCAGTAAGCGACTCAACACCTGTTAAGTTTTTGTTCAGGAAATAAATCCTTGACTTGAATTTCTGAATAATCACCTCTTCGTATGGCATATCAAGCGTTCCGTCCTGTGATATAACTCTCATGGCAACCTCCTAATCTTTCATAAAGTCCGGTACGTTCTCGTCATTCTCAACAACTTTCTCCGGCTCAACTGCTGCACCGTCGGTCGCTTCGGATTCTGCTACGACAAATGGTTCTGAATTGGCGTTTTCTGCAATTTCTTCCTGTGTCTGCACATAGGTTTCATCAAGCTGATTGAAGGACTGCTTTGCCATGCTATTGAAGTCCTTGCGATACTTCTTGATTGCATTGTTGCGCATTTTACGAACAATCATTGATTCCGGTGTGTCGAGCCATGCCGCGCTGATATAAGGCTTTGCAACTTCACATTCCAACATTTCATCAACTGTTGCGCATTTTCTCAAAGCATCGAAAATCTCCTCTTTCTTAGCCTTGATTTTGCTCAACTGCTCGGCTGATGCCTTGTAACGATTCTGACAAATTCCGAAAGTCTCATTCATCAGATTGTTGCGCACATGAGCGAACAGATTAACCTTTACGCCGTCTCTCTCTGCGATCAGATACTGAAATGTGCCGTCCTTTAATTTCAGAGGATAAACAACACGGACAACTTTCTGCGACCGTCCCACTTCTTCCCATTCCGGCGGTGTCATTTCGATACCCTTATGCTTTGGATAGGAAAACTCGTCACCGTCTTTAACAAGCCAACAAGGATATACGGTATCTACATTTTCTCCGTAGTTACGAAGTAATGCATCGTTGCCGTCCCCCTCAATTCCCATTTCTACAACCTGCACATAGTTGTCTCCGGACTTCTTTGTTCTAAGCTGAAAATAGCACTCTCTCGGCACTGCATTAGCATTTAGTTTAAGGCTTGCGCACTGACCGACAACCTCTCGCAGATTCGATGTATCAAGTCCGTTTAAATCCTTGATTTTATCGCTATCCTTAACAAGCTGATAAATGCTTGTCATAGCTGACATGGCGCACTGCTTTGAATAATCATCATACGGCACACCGCATAACTCGAAATCTTTTGTAACAAGATTCGTGATTGAATTAGTCCACTGGCTGACCGCAGTGTTGACTTTCTGTACCTCTAAACTGTTGTTTTCTGCCATAATTACTTATCCTCCATTCCGCTTAAAATAGCTTTGATAACTTCTGCCATGCATTCTTTTTCTTCATTTTTCAATGTATCTGTATCTTTCTTTTGCTCCACACTATCATTCGCTCTCTGCAAAGCACGGTTGTATTGCTTCTCTCCTAGAGCATTCCTTAATGCTGCTAAAAGAGTTATAAATTCAGCCATGACAACAGGCTCTCTTCCGTTTATTTCTATTGTTCCTAAATCTGATTTAATCATATCTATTCCTCGCTTTCTTAATATCTTAAAATCTTAACATCGTTATCTTCATAAAAATTATTGAATCGCTCATTTAACAGTTCTAATTGCTTCTTGAGAATTTCCTTTGCTTCATCCACGCACCGGAAAAGATTTTCGCTTTTGAGCTGCAGATTATCAATTCCCAATTCGTTGCAATTAAGATACCACGCGTCTCCGCAACCGCAAATTTTATGTATGCAAATGTCGATTCCGTGGTCTTGAGTTCTGAAAATCGTTCCACTTTCCACCGGTTCTCCAAACTTTGCATTGCTAATCAGCTTCATGCACACCCCTTGCTTTCTTCATACTTCTTCACAACTGCCACCTTATCAGCGCCGTAGGTTTCTACCCACTTCATATCCACAGATTCATCCGTAACCGTCAACTTTGCACCCTTGGCATTTACAACCGTGTCACCGGCTTTCAAAGAATCCTCGGTGCGGTACACGTAACTTCTTGCGCTGTTCGGGAATTTTGCTTTGATATACTGCATAATTACCTCTCCTTTTTCACATATCCATTTGACAAATTTTCAAGAATACGCAAAAGTCTTTCGTTGGTTTCTGAGGCTTTTTCAAGTTCTCTTATAAGTTTATATTCATTACACTCAAAGTTATCTACCTTTGTTCGCAAATCTGAGTTTTCAGCCTTCAATTTTTCAATATCATCCATGTACACGACCTCTCTTTCCTTTATTCCTCGCGTCTTTTTCGCAATACGGAAGAGAACAATGTCCGGCTCTTCCCCAGAACCCTTTACTTGCGCTCTTCCAACGCTTGCACGACATGCACCGCGCATCAGGCTGTGTGATGTTGTTCTTTGTGCCAACTCTTGACATTCTGATACCTCGCTTTCTAATTTTTGATGGTCTGATAGCATTTATCATGGTCGTTCCATTTAATAGGAATTGGTGCACCACAATCAATGCAATCCATATCAAACATTTCCTCATCCATATTCGTCATGTACTTGAAACGCTGTCCGCACTCACAATCTGCATAAATCGGTTTCAATGGTTCGCCAAAAAGTGAATCATCTCCGCAATTCATGCAATGGATGCCTTTGCTCTCTTTCTTCAAGCAGAAACCTCTTATCGCTCCGCATTTCTTACATTTCCAATAGATGAATCCTTTATATGTCAATCCGTGATAAGTCTCTTCAACAGGTTCTTTATGTTGTGCCGGTATGTTACTCGGAACTACAGCATTCGGAATTTTTGGAAGCGAATCAAGCTCTAACTTTGGTTTCTCAATCTCAATTTCTTTCGCGGAATCAAAATGAAGATAGTCTACCAACATGCTTGTAATCTTAGAGAAAAGTTCAACTGCTTTATCCCCGACATCAACAGAAATGCTCATTCCGTCTGTAGAAACTCTAATTTTCATTCTACACACCCTCCACTTTCAACTGCTTGTCCTCTGAAACGCTCAAAAGAATTAGCTGTGCATCCATATCCGGCACATTGAACTCATTCAGCGATTCTGCGTTATCAACAAAAATCGGCACGCTCACACCGTATAACTCGCTTAATGAGCGGATAATATCAAGTCCGGCTAAAATCTTGTGACCATTATTCAAATCTGAATATCCGACTCCATTCACGGTACACTCACAACAATCTTTCATACCGCCATTTAATTGCGTTTCGAAGAGTTTGAAATTAACTGTCTTAAAATGGCTATTGATAGATTCAGAAACCTTATTCAGCTTGAAACGAATGAACTCTTCCAAGAGGTAAAGCATCTGTTCCTGATCTGCAACTTTCTGCCCGATTTCTTTCTGTTCGTCTCTAAGCGTTTCGATGCGATCATCAATCATAACGTTGTTAGCCGCCTGTGCGATAATCTTATTTACTTCGTCAAGCTGGCTCTTTAATTTTGCTTTATCTGCTTTTGCGTCCTCAACAACCTTATCTGCGCCCTTGGATTCTAACTCTGCAATATCAGCAAGCAATTCATCCTGTCTATCCTTTAACTTGGCATATTCTGTGTTCTGCGTATAATCAGCGCAAGACGGAAGCTTAGAAATCTGTTCATCAAATCCTTTGATAATGTCAATTTCTTCCGCTTCACGCAGTTTCAATGTGTTGATTTTGTTCTCTAATTCCTTATTGTTCTCGGTCAGCTCCTTAATCATTTCAGCGCACGCATTTCCATAATCAACAATCATGGCAAGCGTTTTCGCGTGTTCTTCATTAAATACTTCGATTGCATCTGCTTTTCTCTGCGAAAAATCGGCTCTTAAAGACTCTATTTTATCTTCCGGCAATCTTTGTCCGCATAACGAACAAACCGTTGTAGATTCGTCAAATACCCACTTTGAATCGTCAAACTTCTTTTCCTTTTCCTCTTTATACTTTTTCGCAAGTTCAGCTTTCTTAAGAGTCTGTTCAGAAATTGTTCTTTTATTGCTATCAACAGAGTTCTGCGCATTTTCGATAGAGAATCGAATATCTTCCAACTTTTCCTCATGTTCGTATTTGTGTTTTTCAATCTCACGTTTCTTGCTTGAAAGCTCGTTATTCATGGTCTGCGCGATAGCTGACATTTCAAACTGACAATTCATTTCTTCGCTGCGCATTTCATCAATCCGCACATCAGATTTCCCCATTAAATCTTCAAGTGCTTCAATCTTTCTCTCTAAATCGGCTTTTAACAACTCCTGCTCTGCCACATCTACATCAACCTTGGATTTCTCGGCTTCGTCAATACGAACCGGAATTTCAGCCTGTTTCTTCTTCCATTCAGATAATGCCTTGGAAAACTTGGCGCGAATATCGTCTGTAGATGGTGCTTTCTCCAATTCGTCAAGCAACGGTGCGTATTTGGCATCTGTCTGTGCCAACTCCACATCTGAAACCTCTGCAACAAGTTTCATCAGAATGTCTCTCTGATCTTTCCATTTCAGAGAAGAAAAATACTGTGGATTGGTCAGCATCTTAAACATTTCCTCACTCTGCGCCAAACCGGAAATATAAGCCTTAAATTCAGCTTCACTTTTCGGATAACCGTCAATCTCATAAGAATTTGGGTTTCCCTGCAATGATACCGTATTAGTTCCACGCTTCTTAACCCAATTCTGCTTCTGAACCTTGGAAAGTTCTACTTCTTTGCCATCAACTTTAATAACTCCCACAACCTTAATTTCCACGTTGTCAATGCGCTTTCCGTCCTTATCCAATGGTCTGACATTGAATTTTTCCTCGCCTGCACTGTTCTTGTTAAAAAGCAACCATGTAAATGCATCAAAAATTGTGGTCTTACCTACTGCATTCTGTCCTTTAATACTTGTCTTATTGGAGAAATTCACATCAAGGCTCTTAATACCTTTGAAATTCTCCATATGTAACGATTTTAAAATCATTCGCATTACTACACCCCCACGATTCCTTTTATTGAAAACTCATATGTAACTTTTTCCACAACGCGACCATCTTTACACGTTTTCTTGTATCTCCGGCTCTGCAATCTTCCGTATGTGCTTACCTTATCACCTAAAGCAAGTGAGTCCGTATACTCTGCACACTTTCCCCATGCAATGCAAGTAATTAAATCCTCTTTCCCATTCTCTCTTACGTTTTTAAGCTTCACATCACAGATTTTCCGACCCAGTGGTGTTTCTCTAAGTTGCTTTTCCTCGATAATTCCATCAAGGCTTACTTCATTCAAAGGACCATCATCCTCTGGTTTCGTGATTGTATCCGCCATAACGTACATAAGAATGGCTTCCCCAGATCCTGTTTTTACGTGCCGGGTAATTATCTTTCCCTCGACACATACCGTTCCGCTAATTCCCGTATCGCTGATTTTTTCATCGAAAAGTACCGGAAGTATATCTGCAACACCGCTTCTTCTTTCAACTCCGATGAAAAATTTATAAAAAATCTTACCGCTTGATTTATGACTTTCCCTTGGTGCTGATACAACATCGCCTATCAGTGTTATTCTGTTCTCCATTGCTTCTCCTCTCCATTTCTCTGTCAAGAACCTTTTCAAAATTTTCTTTATCATTCTGTTTCTTTCGTTTCCCTGCCAAAAGTTCAGCAAGCATACGCTTTTCTTCCGTGGAACATCTCGTGCCACTTATATACACAATGCCTACCATTCATCCTCTCTCATTCTGCGTTTTCTTTTAATTCGCTTGTCAAGTTCGGCTCTCTTTCGGTCTACCTCTGACCAGTAATACATAATTGCCGCAATTACTGCCCCGGCTACAAATTTAATAGCCGCCATATTCCCGGCTGTGTCCTCACTATCCATATAGCACGCGGCAACTAAGGAATATTCCATTGCAACCGCACCTATGATGAATTGGATTACTTTTTTCATTCATGCTCCTTTCTGCCACTTTATAATTTAGTACCAATCAGAAACAAACGTTCCGAGTAACGGACATACAACAACATCTATAAAGCGCACAAAACCATCTCCCATGGAATATGTAAAAGCCATTGCAGGTGTGTAAGTCGAATCTCCTGTCTGTATCTGCGCATCTCTTACAGAAAATCCATATGTCGCTTCCTCGTCAACAAAAATGCTTGAAAAACTTTCCGCAGAGTCAACCTTTGCCAAATAGTTGTCACCGCTACGAATTACCCTTGAATTAACTTTCTGAAATTCAAAATCGCTCATTTCAATTCTCCCTTCCATTATGCGTTTCGTTTTCCTCGCCCTGCTCACTATGCTTTGAAGCAGAGCTCTCTACCATTCCAAGAACATATCCTTTCTGAAAATCTGTCATATTCGGAATGGCATCACGAAGTTTTTCGACAACGCGCTTTTCCTTTTCACTCATTGAATTCACTTCCTTTCCATGATATAATTCCTTAAAAACTTAAGGAGATTTCCATATGCGCTACATACCTACTCGTCCACAATTGGATGGTTTTTTCAACAAATCCGTCACAGACATCGAAATGCCTAAATACGAAGATGGCAAATCCCCGATTGAGATGCTAGAAGCACAAACCGCTTTTATTGAGCAAACAAGCAAAGAACTTCACGATATTGCCGAATCCGCAAAGATGCAAGCTGAATCAGCAAAAGAAATTGCAGAAAGTTCTAAGGCTCAATCTGAAACCGCAGTAAAAACATCTAGCAAGGCAGATATCAAAGGATGGATTGCGGTTACTGTATCAGTCTTGGCTTTTATATGGAGCATAATTTCGCATTTCATATAAAAGAATTGATTACAACAAAAATCAAAGTTAAGATTGACACCACTAATGCAACATCTGAAACAGATGGTTTTTTCACTTTTGCTCCTCCTTTCATGCGCAATATCTGATTTCGTACTCTGATACGATTTTCGAAAAGATTTCACGCAATTTCTTATCATCCTCAATAATGTCCATTTTGTTCAATGCACTGATTTCTGTTTTCGTGCATCCGCTTTCTGCCATGCGCTCACGCCTGTTTCTGATTCTTCTACTCAAGTCGCATCCGGCACGGTGTTCAAGTTCTGAATACATTTCAGTCCTCAATACATTGAATTGACAATCTGCATTTCTCTGAATCCGGTTAAACTTGGCATTGATTTCATTTCTCCAATTATCAAATACCGGCTTCACCGCTTCTTTGATATGTTCAGTTGTCTCAATGGCTTTCTGCGCTGTGTCCTGCGCCTTGGCAATCTGCCTGTCTCTTTCCTTGTCAGCAAGTTCTTTTTGAACCATCTGATTAAGAAGCCCTTGCAATGCTTGCAATTCCGGAGATAACTGATCGTTGACACTTTGATGTACATTAAAATAGGAAGAAACTAATTTTCTTTGCACTTCCCATGCCAAATCATCCGTGAATGATTTGACCAACATCAGATAGCCCTGTTCGGTAATGAGTGCCGTTCCTCTTGGACTCACGGCATCAATTCCTACTGGACGAAATCCGTCCAATTCAGTATTTTCAAGGTCTGACGGCTTCAAAACGAAATAATCTTCGCCCTCAACAAAATGTTTCTTGTTTTCAGCGAATCTGTGTCTTGCTGTTCCGTCTGGTCTTTCATGAACTATGTCAATGTCCTTGAATGTAACCACTCTTTTACCTTTGTACTCTTTGATGGAAATATCTGCATTTCCAATGTGTACTAAATTATCCATATTTTCACTCCTTTCTGTGGTATAATTCCCTTATCATCAAATAAGGGAGGTGAAAATCTTTTGAAACAAAGAATCATAAATGGTTATTGTGAGCAACAGTGTTCTGATTATCAAGTTAAGGTCAATGTTATAGAAAGCAAAACTACTGAATCATCAGAAGAATACTGTGGTACTTATGATTGCAAATACAAGCGTGACGGCAATATTTGCAGTCAATCAAGTTGCTCTGTCCTTTCGTCAAACAATATTTTTGTTGGCGAAAAGATGTAACCATTATTCCCCGGACTTAAAATCTCACGTTCGGGGAATTTCTTCGTCTGCAATCTGTAGATTGATTGCCCCGATTTTTTCCTGATATATCAAGCAAACGGCATCAACAGTCAAATTAAATGCCTGTAAATCAAGCACCAAATGTGGAAGACCGTTTGGCTCCACAGAAAAATCAAGTTTTCTAATTCCTTTGATTTCATGTCCATCTACAAAAAGATGAATGCTTGACGGCGGCTCTCCCTCTCTTCTCGGCTTGATTTCAATTTTTTGTGGTTTGTGTTCCATTTTTTGCTCCTTTCAAAAAGTTAAACACTTTGAACTTCCAAGGTAAAAAAATAGTCCTGTATATCTTCCTCGGATAATTCGAGTAACTTAATGGCAGACAATATTTCTGTCTGCTTCCAAGGTCTTTTGCCATTCATCTTAAGAGATAAAGTCCTATCAGAACAACCGAAAGCCTTGGCAAAGTCAGATTGACTACCATATTTTTCAATAATACGCCCTCTCAATTTGCTATAATTAAAAGCCATTATTTCATCCTCCCTTCCTTGTTTTTAAGTTCAATGTTTTGAACTATTTTTATATTATCATTCAATAATCATTATGTCAATACAAAAGTTCAATTTATTTTACTTTTATAGTTTTGCTTATTGAACTTTTGTTCAAAGTATGATATATTATTATCAGAAAGGAGGTGCGATAATATGAAGGAAATAACATCTGACAGATTGACAACAGCGGAAAGACTTAATCAAATAATGAATGAAAGACATATAAAGCAAGTAGATATTCTCAATTTATCTTTGCCATATTGTGAGAAATTTAATGTAAAGATGAATAAATCTGATATTAGTCAATATGTGTCTGGTAAATCAGAACCAAGTCAAGACAAACTTGTTGTTTTAGGAATGGCATTAAATGTTTCAGAAAGTTGGCTTATGGGATTTGATGTTTCTCCGGCAAGAAAAGATAATCTTGCAGAAGCAGAAAAAGATATAGATATTCTGTGGAAATTCTCTTTGCTTGATGAAAGAGATAAAGAAGTTGTGATAGATTTAATAGATGTTATGTTGTCGAAGAAAAAGAAGAGGTAGGCTATTTGCCCCACCTCTCCAAAAATAATTTTATGAAAGTATGCAGGTACTCAACAGTTCCTGCATCTTTTATTTTGGAAACTGTTTCAATAATTTCTTTCTTTTGTCTTTCTGTCTCTCCCAACCTCAAAACCCCCAATCATGTGCCCTATGTAGCGATACGGATATTATAGAACGTATGTTCGGCATAGTCAATCCCCAATTATGGGCGGAGCCATGCCAAACCCCACCCATGCCAGAACTTGAAGTGTCCTTTCGGACAAGTCCATAGTATCACTGTAATATGCATGATTTCAACATTTTTCGGTCGCAAGTTTCGACAGAAAATGTCATTGCAGAGAAGCGGAAAGCTGTTTCTCGATCTCTTCTTGCACCTTTGCGCGCCAACGCATCGGCACTTCATCAATCGTCATTTTCTTGTCTATAAGAATACGTCTCACGTAAAATTTAACCATTATGCTTCACCTCCTGCTACCATATCTGCAAGATCCTGAATTGCTCCGGCATTGGACTCATGCCCGGCTTTCAATTCATCGATTGCTTTCTCCATCTCTGTCTTAGTCCTCAAGCTGACCGTTACGGTGTATGTTCCATCCTCTTTCCCGTCTGCGTCCGTATTCTGGATATATGTAAACCAATCGGATTTCAGATTGGTGTACTTGCCGGATGTTTCGCCATTATGTGTAAATGTCACTTCTGCAAGGTTGTCCGCTGTGAAAGCGTCTGTGATTGTTTTAATTCCGTCAAAAGATTTTGACTGAATCTGAATATTGCTGAGACTTGCTCCCTCAGCAATCTCGAATTCTGCTTTGTTTTTAAGAATAATTTTATCCATGATTTTTAATTCCTTTCTGTGATAAAAATTGTTTATGAGTTACGTGAACATTCGTTCTGTATTTTTGTTTAAACGGCAGTTTAAATACAACAATAAAAAGAGCTAATACATTAGATGGAAACGAAGCATTAGGCACAACATGTTATGGGAAACCTTTCTTTAACCTAAGTGGATAACTAACGGCATGTATCTAATATCTGTAAGTATTTGGTTTGTACGCCCAGTGAATCTAATTGATAAATTCCAATTTTTTGGGCTACTTGTAAAGTTACTTCTAATGAGTGATCCTTGTATATCAATATTCTCTCCATTAAGTGTATTTACATCAACAATAACAATGCTATTAGCAGGTAACGATAATGAGACCGTAAGATTAGTAACCGTTCCTGCAGGATACTTTATGTTTTTGACCCTATAGCCGCCATTGTCTATATCCCAATCGGTTTGTACACTTATTACATCGGAACCATTGTTGACTATACAAAACGGGTTTCCAGTAAATATGTTTTCGATGCCAAATGATGGTATTTTCTTACTATTTAGACTGCCGTTTAAATCACTTATCTGCTTGGCCAACGTGCCGTCCAGATTCGGATTTGCCTGCCGCGCGTCCAGTGCATATCCCGTTTCCGTTGTTACCTGGTTGTTTACCACATTGGCTGCAGGGAACGCCCCATTGATCTTCTCTTTTAAAGTGTCAGCCAACTTAATAACATTGTTGACCTGATCCATTGTAAGCGTTGCGCCATCAATGTTAACTTTAAGCGTTCCATCTTTCGCAATCGAAAGTCCGTCTGTCGGTTTCACAATCCCGGCATCCTCTGTTGTTGCAATCGCACTAGCACCGCCCACGATAGACTTAGACCAATATTCTGTATTGCTCGTTGCTGTTCCTGCCGGAACTTCTTTTTTCGCAAAATACAATGTATTGTTATATGTCACTGCATCCAATCTCTTATATGTAGCATCTGCGCTCCAATCGCCCTTTGGCACAATTGCCACTCTTCCTGCTATAGCCATTTAAGCCACCTCCCAATTCAAATTTCCGTCATTATCAACGACAAAGTTATAAGCAGAATTGTCCGTGTAAATCAACTCCCCATCCTCATTCACATTAAATTCTGTCATTGTGAGTTTCTTGTTAATCTCGTTTTCGATTCCCTGTGCCCTGTCTGCGCTGCCCTTGGCATCTGTGGCGGATTTTGCAGCGTTGGTTTCGGACACCCCTGCGCTTTTGGCAGATGCTACCGCCTTGGCAGATTCCACTTTAATATCTGCAAGATAATCTGGGCGCAGATGCTTTTCTTGGATACTTCCCTCTTTCACGATTGCGGACACCTTACCGTCACTGCTAATTTCAAATGCAATGGTATTGCTATCTATAAATTCATACTGCGTGATCAGAGCGGACAAATCAACATTCTGCGTTGTGCCATCGTCCAGCGTGATAATCAACTGCTGCGACTGCGGATCATATGTAAAGTTTACGGCCAGCTTTTCCAACTTAGTATCAATGACTGCTTTGGAACCGTTCATTTTCACAACAGTGATCGTTCCCTTTGATTCATCCCACAGAATTTCTTTCACAAGCTCATTTGCCTTTGCCAAATCAACCTTAGACGCATCCATAGCAACCACACGATCATCCAGATTGTCAATGCCGGCTTCCGCATTATTTAACCGCATGGCATCAATTGCTGTTTTCTCGCTTGGAAAATTCTCCCAGTATGTCCGGCTATAAATTTTCTGCATGGTTCACACTCCTTTCTAACGCTGATAATCTGCGTTCCAGATCTTCGTTTTTCTGCTGCAAAAGTTCGATTTCTTTCTGCTGCATCTGGATCATCTGTATGTGCATTGCATGGAGATTTTCCTTGTCAATTTTCCATGTCTTTGAATCTCCGTGAATTGCTTTTTCATCCTCTTCGGCATTTTCTTTTAGTACAAGTCCGCTATCGGACAATCCGGCATCCTGCAAAATCTTCTCTAAATCCTGCGCAATTAAACCAAACTGTAAGCCTGTGTGTTGCGTGATGTATCCGGGTTTCCATGTATATTCAACCGGGCACATTGCCATATAAACGCTTTTAATATCCCTTAATGATTGTATATTATTTTTCAGCCTTTTATCGGAACTCGGAATAGAAATCAAAAGACCCTCGATATCCAAGGTACTTTCCCTCGAGCCAAAATTAGACACTTTATTAAAGTGTCTGGGCGAATACTTGGTTGTAGAGCTATCATTAAGTGTATAATCTACATCTGTAAAATACCCACTTGGCAATTCGCTTTTGGTTGCGTAGTCGCTCAGCGAATTGTCAACATAACTTTCAGTTGCCAAGTTTTCCTCGTTTGAATCTGTTACAGTGCCTAGGTCAATGAGTATGTTTTGCAGCATGGGTCTGCCTCTTCCGTCAAGCCCAATAATTGTAAGGTCATCACCGAGCGCTGTCGAATTAAAGTTTAGCGAATCGATTATTGTTACTCGTCCAGCTCCATCAAGTCTGAAGTTGTTGCTTTCGACTATGAGCCTGTTCCCACGAAGCATAATCTGGTCTGCGCTGGCATTGATCATAGAAATAACTTGGTCGTTCTCATCTCTGCCTAACTTCAATTCCAAGGATGCGTCCAATGCACCCTCTGCCTTTTGCGCACGATTGACTTCTGCGACAATGCTTTTTGTGGTCTGCTCAAACTTGGTATTTGTCTGTTCCTCTAAATCCTCATACGTGGATTGAAGATGGTCTGCATTCCTCTCTAACTTTCCGGTACGTCTTTCCACGCTTTCAATCGTATCTCTAATAGAATTAACCTTTGCAGAGTGCGTCTGCGTGCCCTGTGCCGAGATTGAATCTCTCTTGCTTTGTACTCCGGTTAAAGTGCGTTGCAACAGATACGTTTCAACAATCTCTCTCGTGGTATTGAATCGGATTGGTTCCCCAAGTGTCAGACATGGATTTCCGACACAGGTGCAACTTTTAATCGGTGTATATGCTGCTTTTGCCATAATCGGCAATAGGTTATTTGCAATCTGTTCCAGCTCTGCTCCGGTCTTGTCTGATACAAGAAAGTTTCCTGTAATCGAATAGTTGTTTCCGGCAGTTCCAACAATAGCACCGGCATTATCTTCACTTGTCTTGATTTCAAGCTGTGTGATTGCCTTGCTTTGGAAATCCTCGTAATCAAACGTGATGTAGTGTCCGGTCATAGACTCTGTGTTTGCATCAGACGGAAATAAATTGTCAGATGGAAACAAATCCTCTGCCGGATAAAGTGCGCTTGTGATTGCTTTCAGAAAGACATACTCAAACTTGCCCTCTCGGTTGATATTTCCAAAGCATCCGTTAATCTCACAGATTGCCGTTACAACCGTTTTTCCACTGATAGCGGACTCTTCTGTAACCGCGCTTGAATCGTCCGTCTGTGTGGCTACAATCGTCTTATTGACCGTCATGGAATCATTGACAAGGCTTGTTTCAACTTGCGCAATTCCAAGATGCGCAAAAAAGCTATCGCGGAACTGCTTAAGTGTCATTGGAAAGCTAAGTCCTGCATACCAAGACTTTACATCTGTATTAATAATGTCGTACATAGCGTCATATGCCGTAATCTGCCGTTTCGTACGGTCAGACGTTGGAACATCGGATGCAACCTTAAAAACTCCGTATGGCATCGAATTTTGGCTATCTCCGTCAATCGTTTCTTCGATAGAGATTGTCTTTCCGATAATGTTTCCTGCGGTGTTTCGCGCCGTGAATTTTACGCAATTCGCTTCGCACGCTCCAAACTTTAATTCAGACTCCGAACAAAGACTTTCTTCAAGCGCAAACGTACCGATTTCAAGCATCGAATTGTCTATTTTCTGATTCGTTCCAACAACAGATATGACCATCTGCTTATCTGTCGCGGAATCCCAATACTTTTCTTTTAAATTGCTATTTATCATATACACCACCTACAAACGAAAATTTGATTGCGTCGTATTTTATCTTCCCATTCGCCACAGAATAGAACGTAGGCTGAATATCAGCGATATATCCGTACTGTGTCACATATCCGCGTTTTTCCGGCACATACGCCGTGATATAGCCGCCGCGCTCCTTTGCCTTGGTATAGTTCTTTTCAATATTCTTCCAAAAATCATCAAACTGCTTTTCGGTCAGCATGGCTTTGGTTTCAAACTCAACCTTTAAGGCTTTCAGTTCCACGGCATCACGATGCTCATATCCGTTTTCATCCGTCCAAGGGTCTTTGTCCTGCATATTTACATAGGAACTAAACGTGTCCTGCTTTATTAAATTGTTCGGTATGGTATAATCCCCAAACTTTACTAAATATCCGCCATATCCCATCGTTTACCTCCTAAAAATGGGTATAAAAATAGCACCTACCGTTTGGTAGATGCTATCCATTTGATTAAATTTTAAGCTACTACTGATTCCCATTCAGATTTCAGCTTTTCTACATCGTTTTCAAAAAGTTTGCAAGCGATTTCGTACAACTGCGGAATCATTCCCATTTCCCTGTCGATATAATCCATCTTGTTTCTTACTTTTGGCTTGAGTGTGCACCCTTCCATCCTTGATTTAAGGTTGCAGTGATATTTCCTTTCAAATTCTCCATAAAGCAACGAATAGCGTTCTTGATACTTTCCATCGGCACCGAAACGGACAATCTGCGTTATCCGCTGTCTCTTAGTTGCCAAGTCAATATCATCAACGAGTCCGATAATAACATCTTCTTTATGGATGATTTCTTTCTGCTGCCTTTTAATGGTTTCGTTCTGCGCTCTAACAGTTTTTAATGTCTGTGAAAATATCAGTTTAGTGTTTTCATCCGCATATGGTAGGTAAGTGGAAATAAATAATTCATCATTATTGACATACCCACCTGTTTTACGGATTGTAGGGAGAACCTCGGATGTTACCCAACGTTTGAACTTATGAAGTTTCTCTTTTCTTTCGTTTATAAGGGAGTCGTTTTGTGACACACCCTTTGCTTTCTGCGGTTGCATTTGAAAAAGCAAGGAATATAAGCCGCTTTCATTAACAATCGTCATTTTTTGTTTTCCACCTGGAGTATCAATTTGTGACACACCCTTATCAGAATCATCAATATTTGAAAGGCTTCTTCTGTAATTCGTATCTCCGAATACTTCGCATATATCCTTTCCAACAAACCATGGTTCATCATCGACCATGACCATTCTGATCTGTCCGAATATTGGATTCTCGAATACCTCAATGCCATTTTGAATCTTAAGCATAAGTTGTGATTTTTTCATTCGTGTCTACCTCCATACATTTTTATCTGAATAAAAAAGAGGAAGCCACTTGTGAAATCACATTGGTTTCCTCTTTCGTACAGTATGGCGTTCGAGTAAGTAATCCGCTTCTTCACGGATAAGGTTGTTTCCTTAGTAATAAGGATAGACTATTTTTGATTTTGTGTCAATCCGATTTTGGAATTAAAATAAGCCGTGTTTCCACGGCTTAAGTATCATTTATCTTTCAATTTTTATTGTAACCAAGTATATGTATATGCTTCATCAACATATATCTTATAACTGCTCGGATAGATCGTATCGTAATTTGAATCGTACGGAAAACTAAACGAGAAATAATCGGTGTCTCCATTCTTTTCACATTCTGCATAATGATAATCATATTTGATCAAGTTGCCAGATGCATCATACATTAAGCAAGAAATTTTCACAAATGAAAAATCTTTTCCGGAATCGTTTGTAGCTTCAACCGTAACATTATCTGCTCCAATGTCCGATTGAACCATTATATTGCGAACATCACAAACAGCATTTGTTGCTTCATCAACACTCAACGACATTTTATAGTTATCATAAGAAACATCGTTATAATCAGAATCGCTCGGTGCGTCAAAATAAAGAACACATTCCTTACCGGATTCAAAAGCTCTGTTACAATCGCTTTTGCTATCCAGCATTTTACCGTTTTTGTAGTATACAAGTTTTGCGTCCAGATCAACATTTACCTTGTTGTTGTTTTTCAAGATAGCAACAACTCCATGACCACTATCTTGGTATTCAATTGAGATGTTTTTCTTTACCTTGTTCGCATTAAAGGAAGAAGTGACGGTAACTTTGCAAGAAAGCGTTTTCTTTGCAATTTTTGCTTTTACGTACGTTGTTCCTTCTCCAACCGCCAGAACTTTTCCAGACTTGTTTACAGAAGCAACATATTTATTGCCACTACTCCATTTAGCAGTTTTCCTCATTCCGCTTATCTTTAATGTTGCGGATTCTCCAATTTTTAAATTAAGAGTCTTTCTGCTTAATTTAATCGTTGCCGCCTGTGCAACAATCTGTTTCCCATCTGCATTTTGGATTGGCATAGCCGAAATCAAAACGGCAAATGCTAACCCCATCGCTACTAATAATTTTTTTGTGCTTCTCATAATGACTCCTTTCTTGTGATATGATTTATTTAGAATTATATCACGTTCTATTATAGAAGTCACTAAAAAACATATACATTGTCTCCGGTTCGATTGTAATGTTCTCTACCATAATCCCTTGCGGCTTTTCCTATGTCGTTTGTAGTAATTCCGAAATTTTTCTGTAAAATAGCTTGTAATAACTGATTTTGCTGTCGCAATAAGGAAACCTCTTGCGCAGATGTTGAATTGATAGCATCTTTGATTCCAGTAATTTCTTGGCTCCCTGCGACCGCCGGCTTACCTCCGACCGTTCCCATAAGTTCCGGAAGCCCGTTTTCTCCAACTGTTGCTATGCTATATTTATCCATAAAACCGCCCGTTGCATAAGCCTTTACTTTAGGTAGGCTCACTTTCGGCACAAGATCGACTCCGCTCCACTTTACCTTTGCTACTTTAGCCGCCGCAGAAACAACACTGTTGAACCCTCTCAAAACGGTATTCACTCCACCGATCAATGAATTTATTGCTGTTTCAATTCTTGAAATTACGGTGTTCATTGCCCCGGCAACACCACTTTTCACGCTATTCCATAATTTGCTGAATATTTCAGCTACACTTTCTTTCATCTTCGAGAAAGCATTTTTTATCGGGGTGGTTACATGTTCTTTAAACCAACTAGAAACACTATTCCACGCCCCGGTTACCGCTGTCTTTGCCGCGCTAAAAGCTTTCTGAATAGATTCTTTTGCTGAGCTAAAAGCATTCTTGATAGGTGTTGTAACATGCTCCTTAAACCAACCGGAAACCACCGCCCATACCGATTTTACAGTTGTCCATAGAACCTTGAATGCAGTTGATACTGCCGATTTCAATAATTCAAAATTCTTCTTTATTGGCTCTATTACCTTTGATTTAAACCAATCGGAAACAACAATCCATACAGCCTTGACAATGATCCACAATCCTTGAAAGATTTGACCAACTCTTTTCGAAAATCCTTGGAAAAATGAAACAATAGGATTTATAACATTAGTATTGAACCATCCAGAAACTGTTTTCCATACACCGGATATGTCTTTCCATAAAGAAGAGAAAAAACCGGAAACGGATTTCCATAATCCCTCAAAAAATCCGCTTATTGGCTTAATTACATTAGTATTAAACCAATCTCCGGCTTTTGAGAAAATTCCTTTTATTTCTTTCCAATGATCCTTGACTACTACAGTTGCCGTTGCAACAGCGGCTACTATTCCTGCGATAATCGCTGCCGGTGCTGCCGCTACCCCTAAAATAACCGCTCCGACTGCCGTAATCGTAACTCCGACAAGCATAAGTGCTTCATTAAGCCAACTGAATCCGTTCTTTAGCATGGTAACAAAGTTTGATATTACAGTAAACGCGCCAATTGCAACAGAGCCAATCCCGGTTATAGCTTTTGCTACCGGACTGATAAAAGAAAGTGCGCTCTCTGCCGCACCGCTACCGAATAAAGCTTTGACACCAGCTGAAACAGTTGTTCCAAGTGTAGCAAACGCCCCACCTATTTTTTTTGACAAAGCGGTAGACAATACTGCCGAGATTCCCTCATTTGCCGCAATTTCAACGCCAAGCCTTGATGCAAGTGAACCAGCTATTGATTTTGAAATGGAAGTTCCGATTATATCAAGTGCGGCTTTTGCTAAATGTAGTCCTAAAATTTTCTTAATAGTCAACGCACCGATGATAATTGCAACTGTTTTTACGTCTAAGTTGCTTAAAAACTCCTTGACGCCTTTCCAAACATCTTTCCAGGAAATTTTACTTAATGCTGTCGTAACTGCATCAAACGCGCCTTGCGCCCATGAATTAAGTGTTTGAGCCAATAATGCAAAGTCAAAGTTTTGGAAAAACTTGTTGATTCCGTCTGCGATTGAATTTCCAAATTGTTTCCAATTAAATGTCGTGCCAAACGAATCCAATCCATGAAGCACTGTATTTAATGAATTAGCTATCAGCCTTCCGGTTTCTCCGAAAAGCGTTGTACCTTTCTGACCCTCAAATAGTCCATTAAGGAATTTTGCAAGTCCACTACCGAAGCCGGATGCTTTGGCGTATACTTCATCCCACTTGATACCTTTCATCGCATTGATAAGGGAACCGGATATTGCTTTTCCAAGTCCTTCAAGGTCTTTGATGTCGCTTTTGAATTTCTTAAAAATCGTGTCGGTCTGAACCAGTTTTCCGGTATCTCCACCGCCAGAACCACCAGAACCAGAACCGCCACCACTTCCACCACTTCCAGAACCGGAAGTATTATCTTTACTCTGTTTCGAAATAACTTTCAACTCATCAAATGCACGAGTTGCCTGTTGGATTTCCTTTTTTGCTTTCTTGGCATTTTTTGCGATACCGCCTGTGTTTTTTCCTGCGCTTCCTGCGGCATTACTCAAATCGTCCATGCCGTCAGATGCGCTTCCAATATCATCAGCAAGACCGCTGATTCCTGCCCCTTTGCTTGCTTCATACTTCCATCCGAAGATTGAACCTAAAGCATTTGTTACCATTTCCGCAAAAGAAATAACCTTCTGCAGAACTGAGTTAAGTACCTTGATAAACGGCTTAAATGCATTGATTAAACCACCACCAACAACCGCTCCAAGTGCTTTGAAGTTCTCTCTAAGCATGGTTATCTGGTTATGCCATGTCAATATGTTATCGTAAAGGCTTTTTATCCTCTACTTCTTATGGTTTCCCATAAGTTCGGCGTACATTTTCAACCACAGCATTGTGGCTGTCGGATACTCTTGGGGATATTATATTCTACACTCTTTCCATAAGAAAAGAGCATAGGTTCAATCCCTACGCTCTACAATGTGCTATAACTTTTATTTTATAGCCTTATCTCGGTATTAGCTTATTGACTTATCCACTTATAACCATAAGCAGTTCGCCCCTCTTGGTCGATTACATTATGTATTGCTTTGTAATTAACTCCAAGAGATTCCCCTGCTTCGGATATTCTATCGAACACTCTTATAATCTCTCTGGTTTTCGCATCCACTTGCGCAATTTTTCTTCCTTTTTTGCGCTTTTTATAGATGCTCAAATCTTTTATTGGAAAATCTTCTTCGTATACAAAAATATATCCATTTGCCGACTTATAGGTATTTGAAAGCACACCGGAAATAGTTGTTCTATTTGCTCCGGTAATCCTAGCCGCCTCCTGCAAACTTTTAAATTTCTGTATAAAATTTCCTTCCATATCACATTGAATAATGCTTCTCATTCCGTTAGGTTCCGGCTTTCTATAGGTTTTCGCTCCGTTTGATTCATACTCATCCTCAAACATGAACATATAGCCCTTTGTCTGCCGCCTTTTTCCTTTACAATTAAGCAGAACATCCGTATTATTAAATCCGTCAATTTCTGCATCCATTGCACTATCATAACGCTTAATGTACCGTCCGTCAAGCGTCAGCAAAACAACTGCCCTGGCGTTATGATACGGCGCGCCTTTCCCACCTTTGGTCATATTATAGCCATCTCGATAGGTGTTAAATTTTTCAATGTAATACTTTTCCAACTCACAGGCTCCATCTTCGCTTTCACACGTTTCGATGATTTCCCATGAGAAGTTGTCAAACCCGAATTCTTTAATTGCTCTATGAAAGTCGCAATCTTCTTTTTCGTAGCACCTTTGATGTTGCCACACTCTGCTATGAAAATCACAAGTTTGACCGACATAAGATTTTCCGTTTATTTTATTTGTTGCTTTGTAGATATAATATGTTCGCATTAAATCACCTCAAACATATTATACAAAAATGTTCGTGCTAAGTCAACTTAGCCTTCACCGATTTTACCCGATTTTTCATCGACATATTGCTATGCCGCGCGACACATGAAACAAAAGTTTCGTTTATCGGCTGTTCTGGCAAAGTCTCCGGTAATATTGGTTGTATGCGCAAGCACATACTGATAACGCAACATGGCTTTTTGAGCCTGTGTCATTGATGAAATGTTCGCATCAAGTCCTTGCTTTAATGCCCATTCCTTTAATGTTGCCTGCGTCAAGTCGATACCATAACGCCGCATAGGTGCCGTAGTACCAGAAAATACAGATTGCAAACTCTTGGCAATATCTTCTTGGCTTACATCGTAGAATGAAGCCATATCTCCGGCTAATTCTGTCAACCGGATGGACATTTTTGCCATTTTCCCCTGTGGAATGTCAAGGGCAGTTCCCATGGCTTGGAAACGGCTTGCAAACTGTTTCGCGGACAATTCAGACATGCCAAATTTTTCAATGGATGTTTTTGCGAAATTGTTAATTAGGCTTTCATACTGCCCGAATGTCTGCCTTACAACGTTCTCAACCTCTGTCAGTGAAGATGATATGTCAATGGCGTCTCCAAGTAGCCTAAATCCGCGAAATAAAGCCCAATACGTTGCATACACTTTTCCGATTGCAGACGCAAGGGAAAACGACTTCTTTGCTACAACGGATGCACTTGAACTAAATCCGCTAAATGAGCTTGTGATGCTTTTTGCCGCTGTTCCTGCCGCTCCACCGGTACGTGATAATTTTGCCAATGCATTTGTCATGTCAATAATATTCCGGCTTACGCTAGGGGCTTTCGACAATTCGGACATAAGCTGTCGCATTGCAACCGCAAGTTTTGGTATATTCTCGATAGCCTTTGTTGAGCTTGTATAGCCAAGCTGTTTGATTCCTCCGGCTAATTCCGATAACCCTTGCACCGATTTTGACATACCGGAAAACGAGCTTACCGACTTTGAAATCTGTCGCATCGCTCCGGCTGCTGCATTTATCTTTCCTGTGTCAATGTTGCTAAGCGTTTTGATGTTTCTTGCAAGAGTCGAGAATGACCTTGAATCAACACTGCGCATGGCACTCATTGAGTTTGACAATCGGTTTACTCCGGTTGATAACCGGTTAATTCCGCTAGAATCTATGCTTTGCAAGGATGAAGATAGTTTTCCTAACCTTGTTATCAGCGCATCAATCTGACCATTAGCCTGTCTTGCCTGTGCTTGAATCTTGACCTCTAAGGTTTCTAATTCCAACAGTTCCACCTCCTTTATGTAGTTTTAGAAAAAGGCGGTAGGATTTGACCCCTACCGCCCTTGAATTACTTTTTCAGTTTTCCCTTTTTCAGAAGAGAAAGCATCTTTGAATTTTCCTCTGACGTAAACTTGAAATTGGAAAATCCGTTCTTTTTTGCGATTTCCGCACGATGTTCTTTCGACACATCATCTTCCCCAACCGCTTTTAATGCTTCAACGATTGAGTTTGAGTTTCCCTTATACTTCGGATAATACTTGGCTTTGCATTTCTTTGCGCCTTTTACAACAATAACTGTGTGCCCTTTTATGCGTGTCACAAGAATATCTCCGTTGCGAAGAATAAACCCGGCATGATATGAACCCATATCATCAAACAAACCGGATTTCAAAATTACCGGTCGTTCATTAGATGTATTGAAATCTCCCACATCCTTACCGGATGCATAGATAATACAAGCACGTACAAGGGAAGAACAATCGCATTCCGTCTTGACATTTGTGTTAATGCCATGCTTAATGACTCCGTAGCGTTCCGATTGGTCATAGCCGATATTTTTATTGCCGCACGCAATCTTCATAGCTTCAGCTAACTTCTCCGCAACCTTATTATCCTTTGCTCTTAACACATTCCATCCCTTAGAATGGTTGTAAAACTTCTGCGTAGACACTTCCTGTCCGGTCTGGTCTCCGGCTTTTCCGCCAGAATAGCAGTTTCCGTGTTCATCGTGCCGCGCACTTCCGATAATTACTGCCATAGCAATACCTCTTTTCTTAAACTATCTTTGGCTTTGGCAAATGTGATTTCCTTGATTCAGCCGCCCATGCTTCTTCCGCCTTAAGCATTTCTCGTATCTCAGCATCGGGATCGTCCGTATTATGCTTTTCGATGGAATCATAGCAAGTTTCTTTCACGTACTTACTATTACCCTTACCGAATGTCGCGTCTATTGCTGTCACAAGTGCTGACGTTGCATATCTGCCAAACCACATATACATTTCCATGTCGCGTTGCTTCCATTCTGCCCTATATGCATCCACATAAGGCTTAAGCAACTCTGGATTCATCATATTTATATCATCAACGGAAAATCCGTAGCCTTTCGTTACCATAAGGTAAAATGGACGGATTTCCGCAACGTAATATTCCCATGTTAATTCTTGGCTTTCGCTTTGGATGGGGTCTTTTTCTTCTCCTGCTCCTGCTCCTGTGCTTTCTCCAATGACTCCATCATCTGCGCTAAAAAACCGTTTGTCATCATTTCCTCCTGCATATCAGCGAATAAATCCATGCAGTTAATCTCGTTTGTATCAATCGCGTCATAGAGAATGTCAGACACCTTCTCAAGCTTCTCATCGTAACCGTCGTTTGTTTTGTAATCATATCCAAATTCTTCATTGTGATGCATCTGCAATCCCACAAGAAGCGTCTTAGGAAGTGTTTCAAGAAGAATATCTTCCACAGAAGAAATATCTTCCATGTCCTGTGTCTTCATAATATCCTGTAAGATATGTGATTTTAACGATGGTCTTGTTGCAAACTGAATTGTATATTCTTTTCCACCTAATTTAACTTTCATGTTTTACCTTGCCTTTCTGCCCTATATTGGCATGGGGCAGTGTTGCCACCGCCCCATTGTTGCTTATCTTATATTGCTTCAAGTTCTGCTATCGACCGTTCATCCTCGCCTACCGGTACGGTCGATTGCTCGTCCGATAGGCTTTTTACCCCACCACTGTTACAGTGAATGTGCCATCGTTATTATCAACGACAGTCAGCTTATCTGTAACAAGCTCTGATGCTGTACTTGGAATAACTGTTACCGTCATTTCAAGGATTTCATCATTTCCACCTACATCGTTAGGTGTGGCTGTTGCAGTTCCTACATATGCGTACTTCGCCACACCACCAATACCGTCCGTTCCGTACAGATGGATAATATCAAGTTTTTTATCTCCATATCCATCCACCTTTGAAAGATATTCTTTTTCAAGGTTTCCTGTGATTTCTCTTGAATCAGAAGTCTTAATTCCTTTTTCAAAAGTCTGCTGGTCATCTTCCATTGTGGTTGACTCAACAGTGTTTGGTGGTGATGCAGGACTTGGAACTGACTTAGCCGCAACCAAAAGATTGTATGTTCCCGCAAAGTCAGCCTGTTTGTCCGTGTGCTCTTTTACAATGACACGCGTTCTATAACTTGTTGATGCCATATTTTCTACTTCCTTTCTGCTTATAGCTGATCTAAATGCTCAATGTTTCCAATTACGCGAGTGGCGCGGAATGTAATCGTGCGCACTTTCTTGGAAATTGTTGGAATTACATTTGATACTTCAAACATTTGTTGTTTAAAAAAAGACACCGCATATGCTGCGATGTCCTTAGTTGCTTTTCTTGAACCTTTGTTTGTAATTGTAATCTGAAATGTTGGGCGAATTGCATTGATTGTCTTTGCTTCATTAGTTCGTCCGGCTTCTGTGCCGCCGATTTGTCTGACTAAAAGCGTCGGGAATGTTGCGGTGCCTCCCGATTCTTCATCTTGCGTCACTTTAATCCCTCTTACCTTGCTTTCCATGTATGATTTCAAAAGGGAATATAAGGTATCTTCAAAATCAAGCGCCCAACTATTTAACTCATTTTCCACCGAATACCTCCCTTGAAATCTTTACATACTGTTGAATAATCTGTTGTTCCGCATTGTACATAGGCATTGTGGCTTTGATACCGTGGGTATAACGCCATGTTTCGGTCTTATCGTCCCAATAGTACCAACCATCTTCAAAAGCGTGTATTTGCCCCGGATATGTGCCGACACCAAATCCAAGTTCCGGTGCTTTCGGGTTCTCTTTGGAATTATAAAAAATACCGGCTCCAAACTCTACCGCCAACAAAGTATAGAACGGTTCTCTATCTTCTGATGTTACCGTTTTTCCGGTTGCAATCAGAATTGCGTTTGAGGTCATTAACTGTGGTGCTTTATCTACCCTTACCGTTATCGTGTTCCCTAATGGGGATTCCGATATGCGTTGTATTGCCACCGTCTGACCTATCTGTGCAAGCCTAGAAACAAGTAAATCGCATTTAGCTTGTAAACTATCGCGGTAATGTTCTAATTCCTTTATGGCGGCTTGTATGGACTTAGTGGATAGTGTCATTGAGATAGTTTTCTTTGCCATGCGATCACCTACTTAATATTTTTCCGAAGCAAAAACAAATCCGTGGTCAGTCCTTCATCTGCAACGCCTTTTACGATGTAATCTGCGGTTTCTGAATCCACAAGTCCATCATCAGTGCGTTTGACTTCCGAACGTTTCCACACCACATCACCGGCTTTCAGTGGCAAATATCCTTTATCCGTAACAAGCTGACAGTATGATGTGCTATCATCAATTCCAAATTCTTTCACAAGGGCTTCTGACAGCTTATTGCTGATATTGGCTTGGAATGTCGTAGGTTCTGAAAACCCTTCAACTTCCTCGCCTTTTGGAATCTTGTTGCCTTCGGAATCTAAATAAGGTACAAAGTTCCCATCGGAATCCTTGTACCCTTCATAGACAATATCTCCATTTTCGTCAGTTTGTGGGATGAATACCCTCTGACCGGATTGCGAATACTTCATTTCCTGCTTGTTAATGTCAAGCATTGGTGTTTTCCTCTGGGATTCCGGCAACACTCGTCAGAAGTGATAACACTCCGGCAAGGACTGATGCAGAAAGAACATATTTCCAATCCACCGCACCCATAAATGCCGCCGTTCCAATTCCGGCAATCGCCGCCTGCGCAACAGTCTTGATTGCTCGGATTCCGGCTTTCTTAGTCCAATCCTTCCAATTCCTCATTGCTTTTATCTCCTTTCCCTATATGAATCTCTTCAATCTCATGTTTCATTTTTGTAACCATTCCATTTCCACCTAACGCATGGTACGCATCATACATCTCACAGAAGTTCTGATAGGCATATGACGGTATTTCTCCGATTCTGGTGTACTTTGCATGGTATTCAATAAGTTGGACGCGCAAAAGGAGCATTGTTCCTTTGCTGTTCGCATCCCTGCTTTTCTTTTGCTGTTTAAGAAGCCAAACTATATATCCAAGCACTATTGGCAGTGCCACAAGATAAGTTTGAATCAAAATACTTTTCATTTGAATCTCCTTTTGACGCACTGCCCACCACCGCTTAATGTGCGCCGCCTGCAACCATTTTACCGACATCGGCAATATGGTCACGCTCAATCTTCTTTAATTACATTGCTTTTACGAACGGAAACACTCCGACAAAAAGGCTTTCACGGTCTTTCCATGTACGGCTCACACCGTTTTCGGAGAAACTTGCCATGTATGCTTCTCCTGCCTGCGACCGGTCGTACACTGCCAAATTAACCATAATGTTTTCATAGTTCTTAACATCACTGTCAATCTGGTCTTGCGTGTATGTGTCCGGATAGTTCCGTCTGCTGATAATCTCTTTTCTTGCCTGCTCTAAAAGCTGTTCAATCAAAGGGTTACATTCTTTTTCATCAAACACAACTTTATCGGACTTTTCTCCGGTCACTTCATCCTCTACCTCTTCTATATGAAATTGTTTTAAACGAATCTTTACTTGTTCGACAAGTGTGTATGACATAAGCGATCTCCTACAGATTAAACTTTGCAATCAGAATTTCTTTCAGTTCCGCACCGCTTGTCGCTTGTGCGTTTTCAATTCCCTGCTCTGCGGCAAGTTTCTGCAAGTCTGCGGTACTCATTCTGTTGATTTCGGTCTTTGTATATCCAACGGAAGATACCGGAGAATTACTCTCCGGCACCTCTTCTCCTGCGTTGTACCATTTACCATTATGAATCACTATATATGGATATTTCATAGTTGCACCCCCTACTCTTCGCTATGAACCTCATATACAAATGTGCTATCCATATTCTCGTATGATGGAAGTACAACCTCAGATGCAAATGTTGACATCTTCATAGGTGGTCCATACTCTGTCTTTGTAGCGACTGTAATACCTACACCATATGTTGTTACATCAACATCAGCTACCTGTCTTGCAGTTCTTTCTTCCGGTGTAGTGCCAAACCAAGTGCTTCCAAGGCTGCCTTCTGGAAGAAGTGTAACCTTGTTATCCGGGTAGAAGTACTGCTCTTTGCCATCATCATCAATGTACATCTTATCGTAAAGTACGATAGTGAGCTTCGCCCTCTTCTGTACCACCGAAATAACAGTATCATCGTCAACCTCAATAGTTGCTGTAAGGTTCTGTGCAAGAATTGAGTTTCTTATTTGTGCATTGTCAAGCAGATATTGGAATGTATTGCTGTTCATAAGTGCGTATCTAGCAATCTTACCCTGCTTCTGTAACTTCTTTCTTGCATTGTTAAGGTCTGTAAGTGGCTTTGAATTAGCTGTATCGCTCCACATGCTTGTGCCGGATAACTTTGCGTAATGGTCTTTTGCGTATGAGCCATCCTTATCGTAATCATAAGCGTACTGAACGCCATCACTTACAATAGCAATTACCGGATGACCTGCATTTGTAGAAAGAAGTGACATTCTCATGCGCTCCGGTACAACTTCTGCGCCGCTTACGAGGTTGTTAGTGTCGTCATATACACTTGATAAAGCACTTGCAAGGTAAGGGTCGTCTTCTGATTGAATACGCTCGATTTCAAGCATTTCCTCTTCACCAACTGTCATTCCCTCGCGGAAAAATGCCATCTGTGTTTTTTCCTTACTTAATCCGCCTCTAGCTCTAAGAGTTGGGATTGTGTCAAAATTAGATGGCGCAAGTGAAACCGGCAAACCCTTGTGTGTCTTAATCCAACTTAAATCAAGTCCCTGCTTCTTTCTTTCTGGAAACCACTGTAAACCAAGATAAGGTATCTGATTACTAGCGTTTTCTGTTGCCGATAATGCGATAGACTTACTGTCTAATACTTCATTAATTAACATCTATTTACCTCCTGTTATTATTCAAATACAATCATTGGAAGAGCTGTCTTAACTTCTGCGTCATATGTAACGCCGGAATGCGCTTCTGCTACTTTCGTGTTAAGATATGCTTTCTTAAGCAGCACTCCTTGTGGCCTGTCCTCTGTTACATCAAATCTCAAAATACCCACTACCGTAGCCGTATTGTCAGCCTTGCCATTTGCTCCGATTGGAGTACCTGCTTTGACAATCTTCTTGCCCTGTGCGTTTTTAGTTGTCACGCCATCAAAATCAAGTGTTAATGGGATTGCTTCATTAGGCTCTCTCTTTAAAATCTGAACATCTCCTGCGTATAAAGTCTTTTCATACTGCATATTCATTTCCTTTGCCATTTCTTACCTCCTGTTATTGCTGAATGTAATGTGATAAAACGTCATTGTTCTTAGGTGCGTTAGATATAAGGCTTTCTGCTATCTTTTCAGCATTTGTCTTATTATCTGTACCGGCTTTATCGCCGCCAGTCGTGCCACCTCCCGGATTCGTACTGCCTTTTGCAATCTCCTGCTCCTTGGCTTGTGCTGCGGCGGTCTCTTTTTCAGAGATAATCTTTCCAAGAACGTCATAATCAAAACTGCCATCGTCTTTTACAATCTGCGCTGCCTGTTCTGCAGTAACATTAAATTTAGATGCGGCATCGGCTCTCTGCGTGGCTATTACCTGCGCTTTTTCAAGTTCCGCGATTCTCGCATTGGCTTTTTCGAGGTTCTTATTTGCCTGCTCGACTTCCGTGAGCTTTCCCTGTTCGATATCATCGAGCTGCTTCTGCAACTCTTCAGCTTTGTCAGCCTTTGTCTTGTACTCGTCAACCTTTGCTTTGGCTCTCTGTACGGAACTTCCGTAATCTGCCATGATCTTGTCCGCGTTTTCCTCGCTTAATCCCATAGCAATCAGATCTTCTCTCTTCATTCATTACCTCCGATATGTCATACGAATTTTTATACGGTGCAACGACACCGAACGACATTGTTGATTTTTACGCTCACAACTTTGCGAATTTTTATAAAATAAAAACAGCCACCAATTACTCGGTGACCGTCTTATCTTTGTTTGTCTGGTTCTGTGTGCCATCTGTATTCATTTTATTTATCAATTCTTGTGCTTTCCGTTCCTGTTCTTCTACATCACCAATCGTTTTCCACAGATTATCCAAGTATGGCTTTGACAACAGGAATGTCTTTTCCGCATCTCCCCAAAGTCCGACAGATTTAATTGCCACAAGCGGATGAATGCCGGCTTGTAAAAGCTGATATAATGTCTGCGACTTGGTGTACATATTGTCTTGTGGGCTATGGTTAATCTGAACATCAAAGTCGCGCAAACTCAATCCTAAGTCGTGATCCTGTATACGAATCACGTTCAAAACAACTTTCGCAAGTCTTTTTTCAGCCGACTTTACAATTGGGTCTTTTAGTTTGGCTCTCGACTTCGAGAAGTCCCATCCGTTTCTAAGCTCAACCGCTCCTTGTGTATCTCCACCGGAATTATTGTTGTTCTTATTCGGTATGGCAAGAATGGACTGTGCATTATCCCACAAATCATCCTTTGCGACTTGGCACTCTGTCTGATTCAGTTCTTGTGTCATAATGTCAACATCTGATTTATTCTGCTCATTATTGGATTTTACCGTCAGCGCATGGGAAATCTTCATTTCTTCAAAGGTTTTCGGGTCGATTTCGCAATTTACAAACTTTATCCAAAACTGAACAAACTGCTCAACGCCATCCATTCGGTTTGACTGCATTGTATTGATTGCATCTAATAGTCCGATCACAAGCTCAATATCAGAAATGCGCTCATGGTTATTTGGAAACTCAACAATCGGGATTCCGCCAAAACCATGCAGTTTCCAATCTCGAACCTCTCCGTTCACAATCTTGCATTCGTAAGAGTCCGTGTAACAGAGTTTATACATCTGTCCATCGGCATCCTTAAGCTCTTGGATTGCTAAAAGTGGTTCTTCTGTGGAACGACTGTAGATAACAAAAGTGTTCATTGGTGTTGGTGCAACAATTCTAAATGGTATATCTTCATTTTTTGTAATCTGCACCGCCTTAAATGACGTTCCGGTTGCTGACTGCCACTCTCCTGCCTTAATGTCTTTTTCCTGCTTATTAGCATCGGTCAGATAATCGTTAAATTCATCAACCGCATTGTTTATCCGATCATCATCTTTCCTGCTTATAAGCTGAATTGGCTCACCGTAAGTCTGACCAACCTTGAATTGAACAATCTCATAGGCATGGTTTTCAGACACCTTATTGGTTATATCCGCATTCTGTACCTTTGTTCGGTACAATACAGGCTGATCGCCCTTGTAGTAGTTCCACAGATAACGAATGATCGTCTTGTTGAAATAAAATGCACCAATGCAGTTTCCGACAACACTTACGATATTGTCTGCCGTAATCTGTTCTACGTTAGCATATGCAATTTTTCTTCCATATCTGCCTTTTACAAGGTCGTGAAAATACTGTGTATTCATATAAATAAAACTCCACTACTGCAAGCGCGTTTCGGTATTGGCTTCGTTTCAATTTTGCCTGTTGTCACGCGATAAATCACAATATGATTGCATTTTTTACATTTACACGGATGATCTATCGTAGATCTCCCATCGTAATGTCCGGCAATTCTTCCGCAATCCGGGCAATATATAGTTACTTTTTTCATAGAAGTCTCTTTCTTGTAAATAAAAAACACTGCCATTTCTGACAGTGCCTTTTACGGATTATATGCTTTTGGGGTTGTAGGATTTTGTTTTTTCTACTCTTTTAGTATACCATGCAAGTTTTTGGAAATGTTGTGAAAGAGTGTGAACTATTGTGCACTTTTATGCACTCTTTCCAAGATAAATCCCGCCGAATTTCTTCTCAAACTCCCGAATAGCCTTCTTTCGGAGGTTCATGATGTTTCTGTAGGAATATCCCATTTCTACAGAAATTAAATTCCAGTCCTTATTATCAACATAGTGCGCATACAGGACAATATACACATCTGTATTTTCCATACTGTCAATCTGCCCGATAATAACCCGGCGTTTATCCACGAATTCGCACACAAGTTCTTTTATCTCGTTCTGCAGGTCTGCAATTTTAGCAACAGCACTTCCCATTTTGTCCGGATCTCCGGAAGACTGCACATCAACCTCTTTGGGAGATACGGAAATGGAAGTTGCCATATTGGAAAGTTTTTGAATTTCAGACATTTTGTTTTTGATAACATGATCACATCTATTTATTTGTGAAAGATATTTGTCCGTTGTCATATCCTAATACCTCCTAAATGGGTTTACTGCCGCTTCTACCTTTGCTGTATTGTTTGGGTTATCTATAAACATTTCAAGCTGAGTTAAACCGTCTGCTGCATCGTCGTGTTCATTACCGCCAATACTTACAAACATAGAGAGTTCATCCATAGCCGCTTGATATTCGTCATTTCTATAATATCTTGTTACTCCAAGATCTGAATCTTTCTTCATTTGTTCCTGCGTCGGTCGGTGCATATCAAGAAATATGAATTTTCTCTTAACATCACCGGAATATGCTATGATCTTCGATAACTTCTCAACCTTATTTGGTGCTTTTCTACTTGTACATGAGCATTTATAGTCCTGTTCCTGCAACTTTTCATCTACATATTGGCAATACAGATCTCCTCCGGTATTTCCCTCAAATCTTGTCTGCCTAATCTCATTCCCGATAATTCGTCCAACAACAAGAGGGATTGTTACCTCTTTCGGGCCTTTGTTGAATACCCAATCGTAAATATAAACATCACCGTTTTCATATTCTGCTCCAATCGGCATTGACAAGCTATCGCCACCGCCCCAGGCAACATCCACAACTCCGATGCGTCGGAAATCTCCGTCCGGTAGGATTCCGTTAAATAGTCTCAAATCCGTATAAAGCAATCCTTCGCGGACATATGGTTGCTGCATAAACTTAGCCATCCATTCGGCATTGTCAAGCTTATCTCGCATATCCCGATAGTATTCCGTGGAAAATCCGTTGATTTCATACGCGAAATTGCTTTCATCATTTTCATTAAGTGCCGGAATCTTACGGAATCGGTATTGTGGGTCATGCTCATATTGCTTTCTCATGCGCTCCAATGGATCTAAAACATTCCAAAGGGTACCAACCATCAATTCCCTTGCACCATCATTTTTACGGTCAACCATCTTGTTTAGGTACTCTTGGTATGTGTTTTCCATTCGAGTAGGGCTTAATGAATGCTCTCGATCACGAACCAAGTCATCGACATATAAATATCCGTCTTTTGAAACATCGACCGCTCCTATCCATGTTCCGTCAATACCGCGGCACGTTACGGTTGCAAATCTGTCTGGATCTCCAAGCGTAATCGTAAATTCGTCCGCGCTCTTGTCTGTCGGAAGTGTTGCGTTTGCATATTCCGGATGCCAATAAGCAAAAAGTTCCGCAAATGTATATTCTTCCGTGGTAAAAAGATTCATCAGTTCTTTGTAAAATCCTTTTGCCAAAATACCGGAGTGACCACCCATAGCACTATGGCTGTTCGGTCTGCGCAAAGCCACCCACGCAAGGAAGAAAATACAGATAGTCGATTTACCGACACGCGATGGCATTGACAATCCGTAAAATTTAATCTTCCGGTTTTCCAAATCTTCAAGATCTTGAGCGACTATATTCAGCGTCTTGCGGCGCGGATAATAAAACCGTTTACTCCAATTTCTTTTGCGCTCCATAAAGTAGATGAAGCTCTCGAAGCGATAAAAGCTCTCTAACCGCAAGACTTCATAGAACTGATCCACAAGTTTGTATCCGCCTTTAATGTCGTGATTCTGCGCATATCGTTCAAGTTCCCATATGCTACCACCCGCGTTTTTCTGCGTATATTCGTTGATTAAATCCTTTGTTCTTTCGGTTATAGTCAATCCGTAGTCAACGTCTTTTTCCGTCCGAATTGCCACATTGCACGCTTTCAAAAGGGCATCTATTACCTGTTCATCAACGCCTTTTCTCTGTATGTAATTTTCATATCCATTTACCGCATTGATTAACTGCTTTGAAGCCAAATAAAAAGCACCTCCGCAAAAGCAGAAGTGCCTTGACCTCTGCCTATAACTGTTTTAGGGTAGCGACTAACTCCATTTGTTAGCCGGTTGTCTTTTAATTGTAATATACCATTTTGTGGCACAATGGGCATTCACACTTGTAGTTATCGCCTTCCCTCTGATCTCCACAATATTCATATTCAGTCTTTTCCGCTTCAAAAACGGTTTTGCAATTCTTACACTCAAACTTTAAAGGTTTTCTTTCGTACCTAAGGCTGCCTTCTTTGATTATTTTCATTTCCAATGCACCTTGAACCCTTTCTTCTTATACTCCTCTACGGCTTTTTTAAGGCTCATATCGTCCTCATACTTTTCATTCAGCATAATCACCACATTACCTTTTTCAATTCCGTATATATTGCAATTTGCAAGTTTCTTAGCCGTTCCGAGGATAGCTTTTGCCTGCTTGTGGCTCATTTCATAGGTTTGGGTTCCCATATTAACTGTCATTTCTCATAAACCTCTAATCATTCCTAGCAGCCCTGCACACACGAGTATTGCATCTGCTTGAATATCTAATACGCATCACAGAATCATGTACAAGGTCTGGCATATACCCTCTTTCTAAAATAGTTTTCGATATTCCCCTTGCTTGCTTGATACTATTGAGTAATGGCATGTTTAAATCTTTTCTAAAGTGCTTAAAGTACGAAAAGAACCACTCTCTTTGTGCATATCTTATATTGTGTCTTATTCTGCTATCTAATTGCAGACAATGAAGCATTTCTTTAATCTTATTCATTCTTCATAAACCTCTCAAAATCTTTCCTGCACTTAGGGCATAAATCATATGTACGACCAAACGGAAATAATATGTTTGAATGAATCTCTTTGATTTCTCCCCTTACGTTGCCATCTTCAAAAATGGGACTTGGAGTAAAATAATCACCAATCGGCATAAATTCAAATTCACTTATTGGTTTTACTTTTATTTCTTCGCCGCACCTGTCGCAAGCGCGCCATTCTTTTTGATGTTTCATTATTCCACCAACTTTCTAAGCACCATTCATAAACATATTTCCAAAATGCAAATCATTTAGTGCTTTTTCTAATTCGTCTTTGTACCGAAATGGACTTAAAGGGCTTTTTATTTCTTCCCTCAATATAGGTGACATATTGTCTATCAAAATGCCTTGTGTAGCACTTGCAAGATTTTGCGGTGGCAAATCTGCTAAAGCGCATAGCTCCATTCTTTTATGGTCACATTTTTCAGATTTGGGGCAACTTTTACATTTTTCTGCTAATTTACTTAAAGGTTCTGCCATTACTAAACCAACTTTCTTCCGCAGATAGGGCAAAAATTAATTTTTACGGCTCCTGCAACCTCTTTCCCATCGCTATTGTCGAACATCATGTTATTTTCAGCTCCAAAAAGAACTGAATTTCCTTTACCATCAATGATTTTCTTTTTATACCGACAAAAATCACACATTCTTACGCCCCTCCCCTTTATTAAATACCACGTTTTCAAATATTGCCGTTTCTACCTTATCCGGCTGATTTTCTGGGATGTTCCTTCCCGGAATCTGCGTAAATAAGTATTTGCAATAAGGGCACATATTAACTTCGGAGCCAAGTATTAGCATTCCGCAGCACAAGCAACTTGTCATAATTCGCACCTCAATCATAGCAAAAATTGGAATCCTCGTGAGATTCCGTGTCTTTTGTTTGATATAAATATTCCACAATGTTTTTATCATCAAATAGCGGCACAGGGAATCGAACCCTGTCAGTCAAAACCATGCCAACCGCTTTCAAATCTGCAATTTCTAATCACGGAGGGGTTTTCTGTTACCAATTATACCGCTACCATCCATAAGTCTCCCATCGACCGGAACTATTGCAGTAGCACCCGACTAAGTGGAGATAAGGATAAACGCAGATATTCGGACTCGAACCGAAACACCGTTTCCGGCTACTGACTGTTTAGCAAACAGTTTCCTTACCAGTTAGGATTATATCTGCACGCGCCGGGCATGGAAGTTCCACACCCGAACCATTCCTTGCGCTTCAGAATGGCGCGGTGCTACTAACACCGCTCAATGGCTTGTGGCGGTATCGAGCCGCCCTATACAGATTTTCAGTCTGTCGCTAATCCATCTCAGCTAACAAGCCATGTCGTGTAGTTTCCGTTTTTCCTTGCTCCACACTACACTAAGTGCAAGGTTCTTTTAGTCAGCGGTTACCGCCATCTTTTGAATGACAACCGCTCAATCCAGTTACCTGTGCTAAGTTTAACCGGTATATTGATTAGCACCTGCATTTCTGTAATAAACACACTAGGGGCGTACTGGCAACATCACCTGTGGGGATTGCAGGAATCGAACCCGCGACAACCCGGATATAAGCCGTGTCTTCTGCCACTGAATTAAATCCCCATAACCGCCACAAGACGGTTAGCAATATGTTTTACGTGCTATGCCTTGCGCTATCCGGTTTACAGCATTTCACCGGCAACTCAATGTTACCATGCAAGCCTATTTCCATGGTTCTACTCCGAATTAAATTATTGCAGAGCAATAGACAAGCATCGTATTTCAGCCAAAACATAGACCGCCTGCAAGCAGACAGCATAATTTGACCGAGTAGGTGGGTGAGGATTTGAACCTCACATAATCGGATTCTGAAAAGGTGTTGTTGCTGATTACGGATGATTTTCCGCCTATCACTTGGCAACACTCTTACCGATCAGCTTCTTTGCTTGCATTTCGTTCTGCCACCACCTAACTTCTTAAGGGGAATTACATTTTCACAGCTCGGACACCGTGGGATAGATGCCCGAACCATGATTGACTGCTATATGGATTGCACGTCTGCAAATTACAAAGCAGATACCGCTCAACACCATATAGTCTTACGCCAAGATGCCGTCCTCTGCGACAAATACCACCGGACGGTCTCGCACCGTCCTTAACAGAATCGTCCTAGTGGCGAAAGGAGGAACCCAAATGCTTGAATCACTCAACCAAGGGTTCAAGTACATATGAAAAACATACGTGGCTACATGAAACGTCAGCATGCAACCAATTAGGCTACCGGGATTCGAACCCGGAATGCAGGAATCAAAATCCTGTGCCTTACCGCTTGGCGATAGCCCATCATTTCCAAATGACCATAATATTCATTGCAAAAATCGCGTATGAAAGCAAATACCCCATTGCGTTTGAATTGTCTTTTTGTTTTACCTGTCCTCTCATAAGTCCCAGTATTACGAGGGCATCTGCCGCTGTTGCGATTATCTTTAAAATCATATCAATATCCCCCATCCTCGAAGCTGTGTTCCTGTTTGAATCGTTCCATTTCATTTACGCTCATACCGAAAAGTCCGGCAGATTCATCAGAATTCGTATGTTTGAAGTATTCGCCCTGTTGTGGAAACATGAACCGGAACATAGCATAATTTGCAACGTCACACAGATATTCAAGATTTCCGGTCTCTTCAAACTTGGCAAGGCACATTTTCAAACTTTCGATTGCATCCACATTCCCTGTGGAGAAGTTCATTCTTGCCGGTCCGTATTTGTAATACGACTGTTCAATCAAACCTTTGCGTTTTTCATCAAAGGTTTCGGAATACTCGGTTTTCATCAACTCATTGCTGCATCTTGCCATTAAACATCACCTTCCGCTCTGTGGTTTGCCCTTTCAATGTCAAACCCTTCCGGATAACGTGCCTTAAGCTTGTCTACGTTCATTTGCATGATTTCATCCAAGCTCCAGCCGAAGGATTCGCAAAGCATTGCAAGATACCAACAAATATCTCCAGCTTCTTTCTTTGCGTGGTCAATATCAAGCTGTTTCTCGTGGAAAATCCACTTTTTAATCATGTCGTTGAACTCTCCAACCTCACCGGATAACCCAAGGCAAGCATTAAAGATACCGCCAAGGTCATAATCTTGCAACGCAGATGCGATATTGTTATTTTTGCAAAATTTAAGCAAATCGAATTTATCCGAAATTCTTTCTGTCGCTTTGCGATCATTTGTCCGCATTGCTAAAGCCTGATACTCATTCCCGGTCATATATCATTCTCCTGTCCGAAACACTTTTTTGTTTTTAAAAAATTTGTTGGAAATGTAGTTGCGAATCGCAACGTGAAAGTGAATTGTTATAAATTTATTATAGCCTATTTACGATGAAAGTCAATGGGTGTTGTAAGTGGCTTTTTATTTTTTGAGGTATTTAAGGGACTTAGTAGCCGCCCGGTGGTCTTTCTGTTAGACCCCCTCCCCCATCCTTTTCTTGCAAACATGGAAATCTAAAATATTTTCCGTTTCGTTTTGTTGTCATTGTGTGAAAATCAAATTGTTTTAATACAATTCATGTCATACCCTTGCAACTATTCGCAAAACCTAACTTTTCCGAATAGTTCACGAATAGTTGAAACGCTACAACCCTTGGTATTACTGCATTTGTAAATTGTAGAATAATCGCACACAATTCAAACCGTATTATTTGCCGCTGCATCCGTGAATTGTGTATCAATTACGTGCAATTCTTGGCTCTTTTTCTCGTCCAATCTTGGCAGCTCCTGCGCTGTGATTGCCCTGCGTTGGGTGGCATTATCGCCAATCCCCGGCTGATTCATGCCAAATTCGTTGTTGCCAACGAACATAGTGCCTACTGGGCTATTGGAGTCGTACGCACGATCTAGGATACAATCTTTACGAGATCGTTGTAATTTTTGCCACATCTTGAAAGCCAACGAGCTTGGTTCCTCTGTACTCCATATATCCATTGTGTTTGTAGGTATATTACAAAAATAACTAAATGCTACTGTACTTACCAGCTTACTGTACACATTGGAGATATATATATAATAATCACAAAGCTTATACAATACCTCTCTATCATACCTATTGCAGTTAGTCGGTATAGTTGCATTGCCAAGAGGTTTCAAGCTCTTGTCTTTTAGTACCGATGTATCAGGGAATAGATGCATACCAACATACTGCATAACAGCTTTCCATTGTCTCTGTCCGGCTTTTAGTAAATCTTCGATGTGAAATTCTATACAAGCGTTGTCTATTAAATCCTGTACAGTTGATGTGTATATCTGTACTGTACCTAGATCCACTATAAGGCTTGTAAGATCTACACTCTCTATATCCTGCATATATTCACACCTCCAATCCGTTTTATTTCTCTCTGCTTTTGGTATACACTATTTTTGGGTTTAAAGTCAAGCCTTAATTTTTACGGTGGTATTATATACTTACGCCGCGCGCGTATGCGGATATAACTTAAATATAAACCTATAGGCTTTAGATACAGTGTATTATTATTAATCTAAAAGATTAAGAAAAAGAGAGAGAAAGAGAAACATAGTTCTGAAAAAGCGACGTCAGACGATTGTGTCGCCTTATGTCATACGATTGTCAGACGATTTTTACCAAAAACTGATACTATTCTATCATTTTTGAACTTGTCAAAGACCTAATACACCTAGTCTTGTTTATAAAAATTTAAGAAAAGTTTTATAGTTTGTTTACGGTTTTTCGGAGATTTTGTAAGATATGCCCGGATACGTTGTTGATTTTGGATATGGCAAAAAGAAAAGGCGGCCGGAAAAGCTGCCCTTTGTTTAAAAATATTTACTTGCGTTCTGTCCGATCTGATGATAGACTATAGATATGTCGCACGGCATGGATGCTTGCCGCTGTGGTATCCGGAGCGATCCCCCAGATACAAGGATTGAAATAATTATATTCTCAGTGACAGAAAAAGAGTGGGGCAGATTTTTAGTCTTTCCCACTCTCTTTCTGTGCCATTAAGCACTGGATAAATAATAATCCTGTTTCTATTCCCACCTTTTACAAGGTGCTTTATTATACTACAATGCATTTTCTTACTTGTCAATAGCATTTCCTATCCAAAACGCTTCTATTGGAATGTTATTTTTAAACAGAACTATATAATTTTGTTCTAATTTATTTGAATCTAGGCTATAATTTCCGTCTGCTTTCCAAGAATAACCGGCTTCTTCTTTGCTGCTTGTTTGCAAAGAGTTGTCTAACATATTCTCTACGAAAGATTTAATTTCTTCTTCTGTGCCATTTTTAACCCATTCTTCAGAAAATTCAAGATACTCACTTTCTTCCTCTATCTTGTAATATTCTATATTTCCATTTTCGTCATAACTTTCGTTATCTAAATATATTCTATTGCAAAATATCCCTTTCATGGTATTTTCTCTCTCTTTCTTATTGCTTCTGTACCAGCTCGTAAACCAAGGCGTCAATACGTTTTTCCATTTCGTCAAACTCGCAAGTCTCATTTTCCTGAAACGCTGGCATTAGTACATAACTTTCAAACGCTTTTGTTATGTCGTTCCACTTTCCTCCGGTCGCAAAAGACAAATCCCCATTTTTCAATATTGCCAAGCTATCAACATTCATCTGCGATTCAACCAATTTTCTAACATATACGGAAATCGGCTCACCGCTTGGCAACTTATAATTATCTCCTGTAAATTGCCATTGGCTTCTAATTTTTATAATCTTTTTGAAATCATTTCTTTTCATGTTTCCTCCCATATGCTCTTGTTGACTCCACAAGTCAACTGTGCTATTATACTTTTGCGGCGCACTTAAACCGTAACATGAGATGTTTTGAAATACTCACTTTATGAGGTATTTCGCGCCGCAGGGGGAATTTTATTCCCCCCTATTTCTTGCAAATTTCTTGTATTCTTCAAAATCTTTCATAATCGCGTTTACAATCATATCTATAACATCGCTTTTGTCGTAATAATTTCCTGACTTGTCGCTGTATCTATTTTTATCAAATGTTTCAGCTCCAATGATATATTCATATTCACCGCCAGAATAATCATATGGAATCAGCCTCAGATCCACTCCAAGGTATTCATGCTTTTTTTCTTTTACATTGTATTCAGTCCAATTCATGAGTACAATATAATGCGATCCCCATATTTTATGATTATCTACGCCTCTCATAAAGCTATTTGCTTTCTTTTCAATTTCTTCTCTATTTAAATTTTTGCTGATTTCCATGATTATTCATCCTTTCTTCATCTATTTATTGTTCACAAAAATTCTTCCCTGCTCCGTAGCACTCATAAAAGCTATCTACGAGTTTCCCAAGCTGTTCCGGTGTCAACTCTTCTTTTAGTTCTTCCGGAATCCATTTATACGATGCGCGGAACGTATCGCTGTTCCGTCCGATCTTGGATGATCTCTTGACCATTTCGAGCTTGTACATTTCGCCAAGCTCTTCTGCTGTGATCTCTCCGGCTTTTACAGCCTCGCGTCCTTCTCTTGTCAAAATCTCCATAGCCTTGTCTTTGCTAATTGTTCCGATTCCGTTAATTTTCATATCTCGTTTCTCCTTTCTGGTAAGTTACGTCAACCCAGCAGTGCCATTGACCGCACGGCAATTTGTCTTGCCAATCCGAAAAATTTTGGTTGTGCGGGCAGTCGGAGCACTTTCTGGAATTTTCCGGATTGCAATCAAAATCTTTGACTGCTTCGTTCTCTGCAACATCCGGCTGGCTCAACCGTTCTGCGGTTACCCAACCCAACCCCGCATAAAAATACAGGGTCATTCCGTTCTCATTCTTCTTCTTCAGATTTTCTAATTTTAACATATTCTCTACTCCTTTCGGCTCTGTGCTGTTTTCTTGATCTGACTATACTATAGCACACATATATCACTTTTACAAGTGATATTTTATTTTTTTTGCAATTTCTTTTTCAGTTCCAAATCTTCCGGACTCTCTACATATATAAAGATGTCTTTCGGCTGCATATCCAAAAGCAGACAAAGATTATTAATGCTCTTTGCATTTATATTTGTGTCCTCACGTTTTATTTTTTTGAGCGTTTCTTGACTTAACAATCCGCTTGTTTTAGCCATGTAGGAGTTAAAGCCGATGCGCTCCAACGCGTCCCCTACATCAAATCTGTATTTTAGCATTGCGTACCTTCCTTTCTATATAGATTTTCTTAAATCAATCATACTTTTCCTATCTGGAAAAGTCAAGAAAAATATTTCTAAAAAAAGTGATATTTACTATTGACTGTCACTAAATTTAGTGATATGATACAAGCATCAAATGAAGCACAGAAAACAAAAAAGGCGGTCACTCCTACCAAGAACGAACCGCCACCAATCAAAAAAGAAAGGTAGCTATATTATAGCACAGGTAAAAAGAAATGAGAAGAACAAACAGCAAAGAAACAATGGAAGCAATTAAAAACGCAATCATGGAGAGTTACGAAGCAGCAGAGGAATATTACACATATGGCAACAAGGAAGCAAAGACAGACTACAACGACATATGCAAAGACATTTTAACGGCTTTTGAGAACGAGAAAGTTAAATATGATTGTCAGTATAGAGCCGGAAGAATTAGTAAATATTCTTTGTTTTGCGACTGGATGGCAGGACTTCCTACAGCTTTCCCTATTTCTGATGATATTTTTCTTGGCTCTGCCGTTGATTGGCTTGCTGATATTTTAGACGAGACAGAAGAGGAAAAAGGCAGATATACAGAGGATAAGGCAGAAGCGACAGCATGTAATCTGCTTTACAGAGAGCTTACAAAACACGCTGCAAAAGCAAAATAATTAATTAGCAAGGTTGGCGCTTCCGGGGTTCGATTCCCCGGCTTGCTTTTACCGGGAAACTGGAAAAATTTGAATATGGAGGACTTGAAAATGGGAAAAACAAATATTGATATGTGGTATGGTGACAAGCCGGAACAGGTGACAGGATTAGACATATATTTTAATGATTTAGGCGGGTTTTATTCCGGAAATCTTCGCATTTTCGGGGAAATTGTTGGTGATTATTACGCCGACAGCGTACAAGACATAGAAAAAGCCTTTCCGCACCTTGCGAAAAATATTGAAAACTGTTTGAATTAGCCGCCGCAGAGGATGCCCGCCGGATCACTACCGGCGGCGGTTTTATGAAATTGAAAAGGAGAAATAAAAAATGAATGAAAATAACTATGTTTTGCACGCAAAAAACGGCGTTGTGCTTGTGACAGAATCGCAAGCAATTAACAACGCGCTAGATCAAGAAAAAAGCGGCGTTATTCCGCGTTACTCATTCCTGGATTATAAAACCGGTGAAAACCTCACACCGCCCGGATGGCTCGTGTGGTCAACTTTTGCGGACGGATGCGGCGTTGTGTACCGCAGATCTGACGGAAAAATGATCGTAACAACAGGATTTCAAGGGGATTTTGTTGTAATTTAAGGCGGTACCATTCCGCCTTTTTCGCGTGCTTGGTGCATCCGTTCCGGTTCGATTCCGGGAGCGCGGACTACATGGAAATCGGTTTCCATGCGCAAATTGACAAATAAACACAATATAAGGAGGTGGGAAAGATGGGAAAATATGAGTATATCGGAAAAAGGGAAATCATGCGCCGGGTGTCTGCCCTTGGTTATCTGGAAATATCCGGCAAAATGTGCGGCTACTCAAAGTTTGAGGGCGTGGAATGGGTGGAATCTGCAAAAATCAAAATAACCGCCCAACGTGGCGGGGATTGGATGCAGATCACGCAAAGACCGGAAAACGTAACACACACTTACAGCCGGTACGATGGGAAAAACTATCTTGACAAGTGGTAAAATGCGGTCTATGCTAGACTATAACTATAGTCGGGCAAGCGTCTTCTGGCGTTTGCCTGTGATCGGCAATATCATCAAATATCATCAATGAATTATCTATATATGGCATAACATATAGTGTATTTGTGCTATTTGCGGAATATCGCAGATAATTGCACGTTTGTTACACGTTTTTGGGAATCCGTAAAAATGGAATCTTGACCCCAAAACGCTACCCCAGGGGGGTACAAAAAAATTACGAAATATTTTTTGGGGCGCGGAAAAAATTTTCTTTCGTAAAAATCAAAGACCGCGCCGCATAATCACTTTTGCTCAACTCTTCTATCAGCCTTTCCCTAGTCATTTCCGGATTCGTCCGGTGCACGTACTGTAAGAGTTCTGAAATTTTATCCATTATGCAACAACCTCCATAAGTTCAATCAATAGTCTGTCTGCTATTTCAAATACTTCTCTTCCGTATGTAGTCAAGAAGTCTGCTACAATTTCCTCTGTATCAATATCCATGTATATATTATACGAAAGGCAGAACGCATGACATAATTCGTGGCATAGTACACGGTCAAGGAATCTTCCGCGTAGATCATCCGCAAGATATATCGTTTTCGTGTCCCTGTCGGTCATTCCTACCGTTCTGCTCCCGTCACTTCTCCGTAGCATATCGCTATGACGCGGTACTTTGACCAAATTCCATATTTCATTGTTTATCGTGAACAATTTACCACCTCACAAACAAAGAGGGCAAAATGCCCTCTCTATTACATTTTCGTGACAAGCGTAGTCAGCTTTGTCTTGGTCAACTGCTTCTCTTCTGGAGACATACCGGAAAACAGTTCGGTCACATCTTCTGAAAGAGATTTCATGTACTTTTCAAGCTCTTTCATCTTTGCGTCCTTATCTTCCGGCGAATTTCCGTTATGCATTTCCTTTGTCTCCATGTAACTTCTTCGACTCATACCGGCTCTGCCCTCTCTTGCATCGTGAGTACCGGTACTCATGCCATTATTTCCGCTCATAGGCTCTGAATAATACATCTTTCCCATACTCATTCTGTCAAGGTCTCTCATTCGCTCTGCATCCGACATATTTTCCCATTCCCGGTAATCTTCCGGCATCTGATGATAATATGGAGGTTCTACATATCCTCTGCGTGTTCCACGTCCTTTCGGTGCGAATCTGCCATTTGCATAGCGGTAATGGTCGTAAAATCTTCTGTCTGGATAATCCTCGTACTGTTCAAGCATACGCATAATATCCTCGTTATTTTCAGACTTTTTCATTGCTTCAACAATGTTATAGTCTTTGTCAAAGCATACGATGTTCTTTGCAATTTCCGTCCAATCCTTGAGATCATCAAGGTTTTGTCCTTCAAAATTCTCGATTCCGATTCCGTCAACGTGGGCTTTCACGCAATCCATAATCTGTTTCGCAAACTTATGCATAATATCAAGCCTCCCTTACTGCAATCAAATTACTGTTCTGAACCTCGATAGCCTGTGTGGACGTATTCTGCACGGCTACGGTACTGCAACAACCGCATGGCACATCAACATATGCTTGTGCTGATACATTAAAGAAATTCTCAACTGCCGCAGGGGTCACGATCATCTTTGTTGACTGTAAAGGCTCTCCGTCTACTGCAATGGCAAGCGAAATCTCTCCAACTGTGCCGCCTGTCGGAATCTGAATGTTGCCGGAATACGATACCAAAAATCTAGCTTTGCACTGATTGGTGATACCTCTTAGCTTGATAATTCCACTTCCCTGTCTGTGTACGATACATTTTGTTCCGTTCACTGCTGTTTCTGTGAACGCAACATCTTCTCCAGCAGCAACGGTTTGTAATGCAATTCCTGTTACTTCCATTATTTTTACCTCTCTTTCACAAAAATAAGGGCAAACATTATAGTCTGCCCTTTGATTATAAGTAATACTGCATAGCAGACATGATTGAGTTAAACTCAATTAAGATACTCAATTATTTAGTTTTAGCAGCCACATCCTGTGTTGCATCCGCATCCATATGCATAAGCATTTGGGTTAGGTACAACATATGCCGGAATGGCAGACGGATTTACTGCATTGATAATCTGCTGTGTCTGAGCTGCCATCTGAGTTGTAAGTAATGCACTCTGACGATCCTGTGAAGCTGCTCTGCGAAGGTCGCTATTTTCTGCCTGTAAGGAAGAAATTTTTTCATTGCAGAGATAATCAAGAATAGCGCGTGTTCCTGCGTTCTGACTGTCGATAATATCTCTCGTGTTGCTGTTCATGGTGTTCTGCAATGCGCAAGTGTTAGTTGCCATGTTGTAGTTTACGCCTTGGATAGCTTCTCTTGTTTCACAGCAACAGTTTGCAAGCTGTGACTGTAATGCGTTTGTATTCTGCATATTAGCGACTGTATCAGCGTTGATAGCCTGCTGAATTCCGAATCCGGTCTGCAAAATGTTTGTGTTGATGCCGTTCATGCCTGTTTGCACTGCATAGAATCCGTCACAAAGTCCGTTTGTAATGCCGTCAAGTTTTGACACAACCGCCTGATTGTCAAATCCGCGCTGGATTTCGCTTCCGACACCACCATTCATTCCGTTTCCTCCGAATCCGTTACCGAATCCACCCCATCCAAAGATAGCGAAGATAACGATAATGAACCATAACCATGAGCCTTCTGCGCCCCATCCATTGTTATTTCCGTTTCCGTCAATGTTCGCAACAAGCGGAACGGATGCACAATTACCTGTGTTAAACATAGAATTTACCTCCATAATTCATTTTTATATACATAATCTTGCAAGAATTAGTATCACATTCCTAATTGGCTTTTAAACGACTCAAAAGCCTTATCTGCGTCAATTCCCTTTTCTTTGCACAAATTCCTAGCCATCTGCTCGATGCCCTTGGAATCTCCCTTCTGTGCCATCTGCATAGCATTTCTAGCCATAGGGTTGCTCATTACGTTGTTATTCCCCATCATTTGTTGTAAAAACTGCTGTGGGTTTTTCATTCCCTGTAACATCTGCATAGGATTCATTAAGACTCACTCTCCTTTTGTGTTCGCGAAGATTTTCTTTGCGTTTGCGAAGATAACTTATCTTCCAACTCTTCCATCTTTCCAAACAAGCAATCCAATTTGTCAGTAATAGCCTTTGTCGCATCATCAGATAGCCCTATTTCGATTTTTTTATCGTCACTTGAAGAATCTGCCATCTGCTCATTAAAAGGCTTGTAAACGGTCTTTCTGATTGTTCCATTGGCATCCCATTGTTTTGCAACGATTGCGCTCATGTCCTGCATCGGGAAGAACGCAACACTTCCATCCATAGGCACATCATTCGCCATGATTGCTGACTCCGACTGCACCACTTTTCCTTGGATTCCAAGAAACTGCGGTTGCATCTGCGGAATCTGTGGCTCTGGCTGTTGAAACCTCTGCATTGGGTTGTACTGATATGCGGCATAGCTTGGGTTTGGATTAAATGCCATATTCTGATTTTGCATCTGATACATTCTCTTCCTCCAATACTTCCTTAATTGCGCGAATCATTGCTGACTGATACACGAGCGGAACCTTTGACACATCTTCTCTTGTTAAGATTTTTTCAAGAATTTCATCTGTAAATAACATTCCGCATCCCTCCTATGCTTATATTTTTGCATAAAAAAATACGGTTCTTCCGCAAAAAATAAGCAGAAAAACCGCATAAAAAAAGAACGCCAAAGCGTTCCAAGTCTACTATTTTCAGAAAAGAATCTAAAGCACTTGTGCAGACTCCTTTCTTTTGTGTTCAGTTTTTGAGTACCATTTTGAGTACCAAAGTTTTTAAGACGCCGCAAACACAGTGTTTATGCGACTTTTAAAACAGTCCGTACGGGAATCGAACCCTAAAGTAATTGCCTTGAAATGGCTTAAAATAGCCATTCTTTCAATTTTTCTTTGAGTACCTTTGAGTACTAGGGACTCATAATGCTTCGATTAAGTCAAGTTCCTGTCTCTTTTCCTCAATTCCGGTACGATCAAAATAATAATGATCTTTTGTGCAACTAATGTCTGTATGCCCCATAGTATCAAGGATTGTGGACTCTTTCACTTTTCCGTCAAGCAAGATACTTCCATACGTCTTTCGGATTTTGTGCGGAGATTTCACTTTCATTCGCAGTTCATGTTCGCAGATATACCGCAAACGTTCACGAAAGTTGTAGGATTTCAGCCGTTCTCCATCTCTCTCAAATAGATATTCCCCGAAGGGATTTCTCTTTCGTACTTCATCGAGAATCCATTTGTACTTATCCGGCAATATAGCAAATCGCAATCCGGCTTCTGATTTCGGAAAATCTTTGACCTCATAGCGAAAACCATCATCATCCCGGTAGCGAGTCTCTGTAGAATTGATAGCAACCGTGTAGTTTTCAACATCTTTCCGCTTTAATGCCGACAATTCCCCGACACGTACTCCTGTCTTAAACATGAATAGCAACCCAAGGTTTACGATATCCAAGTGATTCCTTAAGTACATCTCCATGCGTTCCTTTTCATCCGGCATATATACTTGGTCTTTTGCCTGCCGAACTACATGCTTAAATGCTTTTGGTGATATATCCATGTCTTTCAGCGTATATGTAATGGAAAACTTAACATACTTCTTTCGCTTGGCATACTTAAAAATTCCATAGATCAGCGTCCGAAAATTTGAGAATGCCTTGGAAGTCATGTTGAAATCATGGATGCTATTTCGTATAAACGTTTCAAGGTCGCATTCGTCTACGCTTTTTATTCTATTATCCTTTATGCCATCAAAGTACCTCTGAAAGTCCATTAAGTATCTGTCATAGGTTGCCCTGCTTATTTCTTCAAGTTCCAGCTTTTGTGAAATCCAACGGTTGAAGATTTCCTCTACTGTAGGATCATCCTCCCTCTCTTTCCAATAGTCAATGATTTTCTGCTCGACCGCTTCTCTGCGCTTTGCCTTGATTTTACGTCTGCCTTTTACTTCATCCGGCAGATATGAGTACCAGTTCTCATCCTTTCCTTGATAGATTTTATAGGGATTTTTGTTGAGTAATTTTTCTCTCTTTTGCATAGTGACTTGTCTCTGCACAAGTGCTATGTCGAGAATACCACTATCAACGGCATATTTCAACAGTTCTTTTTCATCCAATCAAATACCCCCGTTCTTTCTATTTTATCTTTTATATCTCTCACTCTGTACTCTATCGTTCTTAGTGACAGATTTTCTTTTGCGGATATTTGCTTTTGTGAAAAACCACGGCAGAGAAGAGAGAAAATCCTCTCCTCTTCTTCCGTGAAATTGGCATTTTCTTTGATTTGTTCAAGTTCTGGCTTAATGAATTTTGTAAATTTCATAAGCCATTTCTCCTTATTTTATTGGTTGATATTTATATGTTTTCAATATTAAAAACATAAGAATAATTGATAAAATCTATAAAACTATTGTTGACTCCATATTTCCTTATCAAGAATATATTGCCTGATAAATCTATCTGCGTACTGTGGGTGTATCATTGACCTTGCTGTTTTAACATTGTCTGTCCCTGTTTTTACACAATGCTCTTTTGCCATTGTTCTTATAGCGTCCTTACATTCGATAGCGTTATAACTAATTGGCTCAAAAATAAGATTGTTCTGTGGCTCGCAATTCAAAAACCAATACTGTGTAGGCTTTTTAAAGTAATCTCCGCTATCTCTCCTATCTCTGTCAATTACCGCTGGGGAATAGCACCAATATCGTCTTAAAAAATGCTCTTCTGAATAAGGATTCTCCATTACTAGCTTTAATCCTTTTCTCGTGCAAATAATAAACATTTTGTTTACCAAATCATACATAAGCGAAACTTCTTTAAGCAAATTCATATCAAATTCGCATTTTTCTTCTAAAGACCATTTTTTCTGACTTGCCGACTGTCCTCTGAACCACAGCATTATCTGATTTTCAAACCTTATGCAAGGGAAAAATGCAAATATCAAATCATCTGGGCTTATCTTATCAAACAAACTCGGCTCACCTTGATACCCCCTATCAATTTCTTCGAAAAGGTCAGTAACATAGTCGGTCTCGTTAAATTCATTCTGAATATCATAGTCGTAGGCTTCAATTCCATACTTCTTGAAAGCATTCTTGAATGTTCCTGACTGTTCAAATAAACAATGTACTTTCATTTTAAATCTACCAAAAGGAAACCTCGGTTTTATGTGCGCACAACCTATTCCTTTCTTTGATTTTTAGTTAGTTA
>OGUL01000340.1_pt1 | contig 57618 bp, 48 predicted proteins | sample 1553651 | NCBI WGS metagenome assembly OGUL01 (sample SAMEA2580048, study PRJEB22360) | human gut metagenome | biome: human gut; feature: human-associated habitat; material: faeces | place: Denmark | collected 2008/2010
TTTTGCATTGATTTCTCTTAAATACTTGTTTGTCAGCATTATCTTATAGTCCATACCTGTTGGCGGAATTAAATTATAGGTATAGGCGTTTAGTGCGCACTAACTTTATGGATTTTGCCTACTTTTGCAGGCATGGAACAACGCGATAAATTCAAAGGAGTGGAATCAATCAAATTTTATAGTCGTTTTACCGATGATGCCTCATGCCTTGAGTACTTGTCCTCGATAAAGTGGGCAGACGGCTTCAAATGCAAGAAATGCGGTCATACCAATTATTGCAATGACAGATATCCCTATTCTCGCCGTTGTACACGCTGTAAGTATGACGAGAGCGTTACCAGCGGAAGCATGTTCGACAAGATAAAATTCCCGCTTGTCTACGCTTTCCACATAGCCTTCAAAATATCGACAAAGAAGAAATGGATGTCCTCTTTGGAACTGGCGGAAGAATATTGTATGCGTCAGAAAACCGTATGGGAATTCAAGCGTAAGATACAGAAAGCCATGCGGAGCAGCGGTAATTATCCTCTTAAAGGAGAGGTACATGTCGATGAGTTTTATATCGGAGGAGAAGAGGAAGGAATCATTGGACGAAGCACGGAAGGCAAAAAGAAGCTTGTGATAGTCGCGTTGGAGATTGTCCGAGACGGCGTGGGACGTGCGTATGCCCAAGTGATAGATGATGCTTCGGCAAGTTCTTTTCGTCCGTTCTTCGACAGATACATATCAAAGGACGCAAAAGTCATAACCGATGAATGGTCAGGCTACCTGCCGTTAAAGAAAGATTATCCAAAATTGGAGCAACGCCCTTCGGATAAGGGCAAAGGGCATCCACAGATTCATATTCACATCATGAACATAAAGGGATGGTTGCGTGGAATACACCACCATTGCTCCAAAGAGCATCTTCAAGGATACCTTGACGAGTATCATTTCAGGTTCAACCGCCGTAATAATATGGACACAATCTTCGATATGCTACTTCGTCGAATGATTTGTCAAAAGAAAACTGACTGATAATCAGCTGTGAATGTAGTGCGCTCTAAACGCCTATACCTATAAATTATAAAAGATTTATGTTTAAAAAGTTGTGCATATTGTTGATATTTAGTAAATTAAAGGTGACTAAACTTTTAATAGACAAATATCGTATGCACAACTTATATGCAATATTCGCAAAATTACTGAACATATGCAAGCAAATTGCCGGCAATTTAGTCAATGAATCCGGGAATGTACCAAGACGAGGAGTCGTCCCTAAATTCTCAGACCTTGAAGTAGTGGCTTTGAACATGGCATCAGAGGCTGTTGGTATTGACAGTGAGTCGCTGTTGTTTGCAAAGCTACAGGAATATAGGGTTGAAATACCCAACCTTATTTCCCGCCGACAATACAATGACAGGCGTAAAATAACTTCCTCCCTATGTAATGCAATCCGAGAAAGAATGGTTTCTAAAATGGATGGTGGTGAAGACTATTTCTGTATTGATTCGAAACCGATAGAAGTATGTCGTATTGCCCGTTCCAAACGTTGCAGTATGGGAAAGAAGGATTTTAGAAAAGCACCTGGGGTAGGATACTGCGCATCACAAAGCATGTATTATTATGGGTATAAACTCCATGCAGTCTGCTGGTTAAGTGGTATCATCCATTCCTTTGACCTCACTAAGGCAAGTGTGCATGACATTCATTACCTGAAGGATGTGAAAGTGGATTATAGTAATTGTACAGTCATAGGGGACAGAGGATATATAAGTGCCCAAGTGCAATTGGATTTGTTTGAAACTGCCAATATCAGATTGGAGGTACCATACAGATGTAATCAAAAAGAATGGAAGCCAACATTCCCAGCTTTTGCCAAAGCGAGAAAAAGAATTGAAACCCTATTCTCGCAATTGTGTGACCAGTTTATGATTATAAGGAATTATGCGAAAGATACAGATGGATTGTTTGCCCGGATTATTGGGAAGATTAGCGCACTTACAATCCTTCAATATATTAACTACAAAAATGAAAAGCCTATTGGCAGAGTTAAATATGCGCTATTTTAATTCCGCCAACAGGTCATGCTAATAAAACTATATAAAGTTTTCGTTGTCGGCACAGAATGTAGCCGTGCATACCACCTTGCCTGTTCCTACGTTCGTAACCTGGAAGGTGTAATCCCCTTGCCAGGCCTCGCTTTTGAGCGAATCGAATGCTTTCCGGCAAGCCTCATAAACCTGTTTGTCACATTCTTCTATCGTACCTTTCTTGGTGAAGAGCTTGCCGGTGATACCGAGGGCTGACTGGAAGGCGTTCTCTATTTTCCCCATCTCTTCGAGAAAGTCGGGGTGTGAGGCCGACATGCTGGAGAAGCCGTAGGTGTAAGTCACTTCCGTCACAGGATCGTCATCATCGCTGCAAGCGGTGAAGGTGAAAGTAAGGATGGCGACAGCCATCATCGTCAGCAGTGCTGACATTTTTTTGATTGAACTTTTCATTTTGATTTATTGTTTTTGAAATTTACAATACTTCGGTAAATTTTTACCGAAAAATTAAAAGTTAAACAATAGAACCGGCAAAAGCTGGTTCGAAAACACTAAAGAGGTCATTGAAATGTTGTCAAAAACGAATGGTTAAGCATGAAGAAATGTACTGAAAAAAGAGTGCTAACCTGCTGATAATAAAGGTGGAAAGTATTGCATAATTCGTTGATTTTTAGTAAATTAGAAGTCTCCCAACTCTTCTGATTATGACTAAAGAAACACTCCTTATGCAATACCAATCCGAGTGCCTATCGGCTCTCAAATCAGTCGTGAATATACACAAACCTTTTGAAAAAACGTTCATGGATGCAATGAAATTATTCATGGCCATCCCTGATCGTATAAACTTCCTCCAATTGGGTAGGTATGGACGTTTTTCGGAACAGACCTACCGTAACCTTTTTGAGCATGAAACTTTCGACTGGTTTGCGTTCAACGGCTCTATCATCAGCAAGCATCTCACAGGTAAAAGAAAAGCCATCGCCATCGATCCTTCCTATATCCCCAAATCAGGCAAGAAGACACCTTGGATAGGTTACTTCTGGTCTGGTTGTGCAGGAGAGTACAAGCGTGGATTGGAAATCATGGGCATCGGTGTCATAGACATCGACAACCATGAATGCATGACTTTAGGTTCCATTCAGACACCGGATTGTAAAACCTTGGATAATATGGACAAGAACCTCGTTGACTGGTACAGCAGCTATCTTATCAGTAGAAAAGACAAGATACAGAGCATATCCAGAACGGTGGTTGCAGACGCATTCTTTTCCAAGGAAACTTTCATAACGCCTATGTGTGAGAACGATTTCCATGTCATCAGCCGCTTTCGGAATGACGTAATCCTGTACTATCCGACATTGGAACAGAAAACAGGGAAACGTGGTCATCCCAAGTGGTTTGACGGAAAAATCGACTTTGCCAATCTGGATCTGGCCGGTGCAAGGAATACGAGGTGAACAAGGGAAAACTATACGGATTGAAGGTATATGCAAAAGCTCTCAAAAGGTATGTTTCCTTAGCCATCTGGTATCCGATGGACGGGAGGACAGACAAGTGGCAACTTTATTTCTCTACAGACGATTCCATGGATGGACGCGAGGTGCTGGATTATTACAAAACCAGATTCCAGCTGGAGTTTTGCTTTAGAGATGGAAAGCAGCATGCAGGAATCACAAACTGTCAGTCAACCGACTTCAGGAAGTTGGATTTTCACTTCAATGCGTCGCTTGCAGCTATCAACTTGGCCAAAGCGGCATGTAAGAGGCTCGGAATAGCCTATTCCATATCCTCCTGCAAGTCTTTCATACACAATGCTTATATGCTTGAACGATTTATTTGCGTGTTTGGGATTAACCCAGACCCGCAAGTTATTGACAAACTTTTCAAAGAACTCATTTTATTTACTGCCAGAGCCGCTTAGGCTTGGCTATTTTTTAACGAACTATTGGAATTATAATCCTTGCTTTTATGAATCAACCGACCTGTACAATGCTTTGTTTGGGTCGGTTGTGTTTTTAATATTATATCAAATCTCAAGTACAGAACTTAGGTTTTTAAATAGCATATTCATCTTCTATCTATTTGCAAGATATTTCTCACTACTTTCGAAAAAATACTCATAATATATTGATAATAAAGATGCTAATTTTAACGAGAATGTCCCATTTTTTTATGTATTGTTTCTTGTCTGATATTTTTTGGCTATATTTGCATCAAATTTCCTTAATTCCAAAATTACAATTTAAATCCGCATCCATCCGAAGGATGAATCATAATCCATCTGCGGAACTTACAGCCAGAATTCATTACCAATCACGACATAATGAAAAACTTCACTTGGCATTCTGTTTCTCGTATTTAAATCCCAATAAATTGCAGCATCGTTATACGAACTTAGCAATTTTCTTGATATCTACAACCCAACCACCTGTTAACACTACGATGTATTGTGGATATTTCATAAGGTGTATTTCCAATCTGAAAGATGTCATATTTAACAGACAGCTATATAGCGTGTAATGCTTATTAGTTCAACACAATTGGCAATATAGGAGTTTTAAATACAGTACGAATACCAGCGGTTCCCACGTTTCTATTTATGTTCGCTTAAATTAACTCTACTAACTATCCTAAGCAGGGAACCTTAGGAAAAAATAAAAATTATGAACGGAAACAAATTCTTGAAAATCTTCGGGTTGCTTGGTTTCTTGGCCTTTGCTGCAGTGAGCTGTTGGGCAACGGCTGAGTCACTTCATCTGCTTCTATCGTCCTGGCCTCTTGCACTATGTTGGGCAGTGACTATCGGGTTCTTTTTTATTGCCTCATGGGGAACCAAGATGATTGCAGACAGTCTGAATCAGAAAATTTATGTCGAAAAACGAGGTTTGCATCTTGTCGGTGGCATTTTCATTATTCTTTTCTTCTGGTTGATTTGCAGTATGCCGACAAATACGCATACCTTTTTCTATCGCTCTGTTATCAATGACAAAGTAATGAGTGACATTGCCACAACTGAAGGTTATTTGAAGCAGATTAGAGACAACGAAATTACGGAAACAAAAATTCAAATCCGTCTTGCAGAACTTGATAAGAAGGTGGATCTGAAGCTGGGCGAATTAAAGGCAGAAATTGAGAATGATGCCAATCCCGGATTTGGTCCAGCTGCCAAAAGAATTCTGCGTGACTTCGCCGAGATTTTCGGTGTAGCTAAGATAGATCCACTCAGCTACAAGGGTACTTCCATTCAGGATAGACAAAGACTTTATGATGCTTATCGTCATAAGATGCTTACCTTGATGGATGCGAAGAAACTGAATATTCTCAAGGAAATGACTCCTACAAACGATAACCATCAGAAACAGGCTGCCAGTAATTATAAGAATCTTGAGTTGGTCAAAAAATATATAGATGACGGCACAATGGATTTGAATGATGCAAATGATGTCAAAAAGGTATGCGACAAGCTCAATGAAGCTTATGCTACTATCCGCACCTATGAACAGTTTGTGGATTTCAAAAACGAAACAGATCGAAATGCCTATACAGCATCCAACGCAGTGACCAAGGTAAAGCGTATGCTCAGTGTTTTTGATGTATGGAAGGACTTCCTTAACGGTGAATATGCCGGACATGGTTTCTTGTTCTGGGTCATCATTTCCATTTTGGTGGATATCGCCGCATTCATATTCTTCAACATGGGATTCGGACAACGAGATAATTAACAAAATAAAAACCGCTAAAAACAAGATTATGCCAGTAACAAACAATCCGATACAAGATAACTCTTCTTTATCAGCTGAGGAAACTTCAACTACCCCATCATCGCAGGATAAGGTTACTTATACTGCCGAATCTACACCCGCAAAAGGTATTCACGGTCTTAGTGAAGCGGAAATGGCTGATCCAAGCAAAATTATAGTAACAGTATCTGACACTCAAGCTCCGTTGGTGATTCTGTTTGGTCCTCCGGCCTGCGGAAAAACAATGACGCTTGTTCGTATGGCCCGTTTTCTTCATTCCAAAGGGTATCAGGTAAAACCGATACGGTCTTTTCGTCCCGCAGAAGACAAACATTATCAGAAACTCTGCGATGAATTCCCTCAAATGATAAACAGCAGTGATGCAGCTCAGTCAACAGCACTGATTAGCTTTATGCTTGTGGAAATTCTTAAAGGAGGTCGTCGGCTTTGCCAGATTCTTGAAGCTCCGGGTGAATATTATTTCAATCCAAATGACCCCAATGCACCTTTCCCTAGTTATGTCAACACCATTATAGCATGCCGGAATCGCAAAGTGTGGACAATTATGGTAGAACCCGATTGGAAGAATCCGACAGACTGTAGTAACTATGTAACCAGAATTGCAGACTACTTGAAGCCGAAAATGAGTCCCAAAGATCATGTGGTTTTTGTGTACAACAAGATTGACCGTACTGTATTTGTACGTAGCAAAGGTAATGTGAATGTGACGGAAGCTATCAAAAATGTGAAATATGCCTATCCGAACATTTTTGTTCCATTCATGAATCAAAATCCGATAACAAAATGGTTTAGGGAATATAACTGTGAGTTTGTTCCATTCCAAACAGGCACTTTTACCGAAACCCTTAATGGTGGTATTACATATCAAGAAGGACCTGAAGAGTACTGCGTTCAGTTTTGGAAAGCTATCAAGCAGTATATTTGAGGATAAGCAGAAGTCTGCGTAATTCTTTTGTACCGGAAGTGCACAGCAGTAAATAACAACAGTTTTGTAGCTGAAGTACGTAGCAAGCATAGTGCAGAAGTGCACTTCCGGTAAAATACGGACATTTATAAACAAGAAAAATTATTCAGATTATGAATTATGATATAAAACTTTACGTTCATGGTGTTCCTGATGGACAGAAAATGTGGGGTATAGGAAACGTTGACGCTAACTATATTAAAGCTTTTTATGGTCGTCAGTCCGATGTACCGGTTCTTATGTTTGTGGAGGTAAGGCAATATGGCTCTATGTCCTATTGTTATTACACATATATGTGTGCGGATAAAGTGTATGACCATGTCGGACGCCCAGGAAGTTACTTTGCCCTCACGCTACGCATAAATTACTTCTATGCTGACATTCAGAACATCTACAATTTACTGGATGCAGGCTACAATAAGTTCATAGTCGGCAATGTAGTACAAGTGAATGGCGGATCAACGAAATATCTTGTTGCTGATTTCAATGAAAATAACGATAAAGTTAATAGCATTTTTAATTCGCTGGAGGCAGAAATTAAAAACTATCTGATGCAATTTTCGTCTGATACAGACTTTATCCCTCTTAACAGTTTTAAAACTAACGGACAAACAGGGGCTGCTTTCAATGTACACGGATGTGTAATCAAGACAGTCACTGATTATGTAAAAAACAATGGTTCTGCCGTCCTCTCTCCTTTATATCCCAGCATAAAAGAGCAGCAACTTATCAATCAAGTAAATGAAGCAAAAATTCAGGTCCAAAAGGAAAGTGAAGTTGCTGGGAGCAGAATCAATTCTCTTCGCTCTGATTTGAATAAGGCAAATGAGGAAATAAAACGTCTGAATGGTGCATTAGGAAAATTGAAGACTGAGGCCCAAAATACTGAAGATTATCAGAAAAAATATGAATTGGTTTCGAATGAGTTGGCTAAAAAAAATAAGGTTCTTGAAAGAATAAAAGGAGAACTTTCGGGCATAAGTAACATGACTGAGAATCCAAACTTTAATCCGATATCTTCCGCAAAAGAAAAAAGTGAGATTAAAAGTATAATCAATAAGCTGCATCCGTTTGTGGATATCTTCATAATGGTTCTATTATTGCTGCTTGTTGGATTAACTCTGCCCAATAGTTGTGAAGACGAAAAAGAACAGAATATACAGCAAACTGAATCTGGTACTCGAACATCTTCAGATGAGGTTGTTTCGAATGCTAACGACAGTGAAGCAACAAAGGCAATGGAGGCAAATAATCGTCAACCTAAGGATGACGTTGTTAAAGAGAACGAGACTGGAGAAATAAAAGACGATGAAATCCTTTCTCAGTATTTGAAAAAAAAGTTTGAAAATGTAATAATAGATGTCGCTGAGATAACCAAAAGTAATCCTATGAAATTCGGTGACAATAGTTATTACACATTGTCTTTAAAGAATCATGGAAAAGAGGTTAGTCCAAAAGACATAAATGGAAGATGGGAGTCCAAAGACTTTATGATAAATGAGAATAAAATACAACCCTTGCACAGCGGAAAATGTCAAATTTCCTTTGTCGTAGGGGATGTAGTACTTACAACAAGAGACATTGAAGTGAAATAATATGAAATTTAAATATATTGTTATCGGTCTGGCTGTAGCAGTCCTGCAGACAGCCTGTGCTAATGATAAGAAAAGACCGACATTCTATGATAGCGATACAAGTTCCGAAATGGACTCTGTTGCAGATGGCAATCAGCAAAGTGCTGACTATAAGCAAATGGCTGATACCGAAATTATCACCGTACCCTTTACGGAACAAGGTGGTGTGAAATTTGTCAATGTGACAGTGAACGGAGTAGGACTTAAAATGATTTTTGATACAGGATGTTCAACTTCACTCATTTCTGTAGCTGAAGCAAACTATCTTTGGCAAAAAGGATACCTGACCAAGGAAGACTTTATCGGTGTTGCGAAAACGCAGATTGCGGATGGCAGCATTGTAGAAAACATGGTTATCAATCTGAAAGAAGTTCTCATTGACGGAAAAATACGTTGTACAAATGTAACTGCTACGGTCTCTGCTAATAATAATGCACCGCTCCTATTGGGCAACGATATTCTGAATCGCGTGGCGGCGTATGCCATTGATAATGCGAACCATACAATCAATTTTAAGCTCAAATAAATTGTATGAATACAACTGTATATTTATTCGGAAAATTCGAAAAAGGATATACCCAATACCCCGATGACTACACATCGGGGATTTTTAATGAGTTCCAGAAAAACGCAAAATCAACAACACAACTTGTCATCTACCGAGATGATTGTTTAATGTATTATGGATATATCCGAAAGTTGGAGAAGGATCGTTACATCGGATTGTGTGTGATGTTGAACGACCTAATGCTAGCACATATAGACGGTCTTTTCTCATTGTTTGAGCATACAGTTTCCGGATTGGTGGAAAGAGGGCAGCTGATTCATTATAACGAGCAGGGTAACATAGTTTCCAATGTAGACAAACTATATATGAACAAGGAGGATGTGGACATGCTCAATGAATCTCTACGTGCTGCCTTCAACCGTTTTGAAACAGATGCAAGCCCCTTGCCGGCTGTAAATTATGGAGTAAGCAAAGATTCGGTAAGAAACTTTGTAGAAGATGATAACCCGGACGAGATTGTCAAATCGGCTTGCACGAACGGCTATACCTTTATATATAAGTCAAAGGGATTCAATACGGCTCAAATGAAAAGTTTCAGAGGAGTGCTGGCTAAAGTGAACAACGAAAAACAGGAACTTCAGCAGAAACTTGAGAAACTACAGGCTGAACATAAAAAAACAATTCGTCAGAAAAAGCAATTCAAGATTGTCATAATGTTGATTCTTATACTGTTTTTATGTGTCGGCGGTTTGTATTTATTGAATGTCAACTTAAATGTCACACGTGAGAATCTTTCAAGTGCTGAAAACACCATATGTGAGCAGAAAGATCTCCTGGATAGGAAGAACGACAGCATTTTGAATCTTACTGACAAGAATCTGACAGAAACGGCTCGACGTGTAGAAGCCGAAAGCAGTTTGGAAAGACTTAATAGTATGATTAAAAGTCGGCAGCCATTCATCGTTACACGGACATCTTTCAACTTTAGTACCGGATATTTAAGTTTCGATTATTACGGCTTAAAAGAAGAGACTATCACGCTAAGAATTCGTGCATACAATGATGATGGCGACCGTGTTTATCGAGAAATAGAGTTTAATGTTGAAAAAGGAACAAAATCCGCTTCCGTCTACGTGAGCAGTTATCTTGAAGGCAGCAAATATTATTCGTTTGAAATCATGAAGGATAATATAATTCTTGGCGGAGGCCGACATTAGAAGAAACTACTAAAATCAATCAAGATAAGAAAGCTTTTTATTTATCCAATTTATTATTATCACAATGCGAAAAATTCTGTTGACGCTCTCTTTCCTTTGTCTGGGAGCACTATCGGCATTTGCCGATCTGCCGTTTCGTAATCATCGTTACGACGCATTTAAAGTGCTGAAGGTTACTCCTGAACATACTGTGTTCGTGGGTAACAGTATTACGAACATGCACGAATGGTGGGAAGCCTTTGGCAACCCGAAAATTATTAACAGAGGCGTTTCTGGAGCCGTAAGCAATGAAATGCTGGCCAACTTGGAAAGTGTGGTAGCAGGCAGACCGAAACAAATCTTCTTCATGATCGGTACCAATGACCTGGGCACCGCAGGAATCAACACGGCTGCACAAGTGGCACGCAATGTACGCACGACATTGAAGCGCTGCCAGTTGGAAACGCCCGAAACTCAATTGTTTGTACAGAGTATTCTACCCAGCCGTCAACGTAATCTGGACCTCCAACAAGAAACCAATGACAGTTTGAAGAAAATCTGTACGGAGATGAAGGTTACTTACATTGACTTATGGAATGACCTGCTCAGCATATCTGAATCCAACAATAACAGCCATACATTGGACGGTCTTCATCTGACGGCATCAGGATACCGCATTTGGTGTAACAAAATTGCCCGGTATGTAGGTTCCGAGTGCGTTTATCCTGCTTCGGCAACAGACAATGCTTGCAATCTGGGCGGTTCTTATGGTATGCGTACTACCTATTTCAGTATGCTTCCTGTACGTAAGGACGACATTCTGCTGATAGGTGATGCTACTATTCACGGTGGAGAATGGCACGAACTGCTACATTCCGACAAAGTGAAGAGTCGTGGTACGGGTTGGGGCTATCCCGGGCCGGACATTGCTACGATTCAGAAAATGATTAGTGGTATCTTCAAGGGACGTTCCGATAATGAGGAACCCGCTCAGATTTATCTCTATATCGGTGCGGCTGACTTGAATAACAACAATAAGAGCGTTGATGCCGTGGTCGCAGAATACCGAACTTTGGTAGGCGAAATCCGCAAGCAAGCACCTAACGCTCCTATCTACGTGCAGGCTATTCTGCCCAAAAGTGATGTAGCCTCCAACACCAACCGCATCGTGCCTTTCAATACAAAACTTCAGGCATTAGTAAAGGAACTGGCGAACGTGGAATACATAGACTGCTATACACCCTTTGTCAAGGAAGGAAAGGCTAATCCCGCTTACTTCTCAGGCAACTACCTTTATGGTAAAGGTTATGCCAAACTCTCTCAAGTATTGGCAAAAACCATGGGTAGCGGCATAATTCCCACTAGTGACGAAGAAGCCAATGCCAACTATTCGTTTTTCAACCAACGCACGTCGTTGGGCAACGTCATCACCCGAGCTGAAAGTTTAAAACTGGGTAGCGAAGTCGGTGCTTACACGCCCGAAGTTGCTGCCGACTTATTGAAGGCTATTCCCGAAGCCTATACATTGTTGGGCAAGAAGGAAGTGACTGAGTCTGAACTGGCTACCAAGAGCAAGGAACTCAATGACCTGATGAGCATCTTGCTTCCGAAACTCAACTTACCTACAGTTTCAACGGCTACTAACGAAACCTGGTATCAGCTTTATACACCCAACCGCGACAACCGTTACCTCACCTCCAATGGAACAGGCAAAGGACTGACGGGTAACGAAAAGCAGGCCTTCGCACGTATGATGTGGAAGTTTGTCAGCCGTACGGATGGTACTTTTGACATCATCAACCGCGAAGACGGTAGTTATATAAATCCTGTGGCAGACTACAACGCGACTATTTCTACTACGGCAACGGCTCCTGCTCAAGGTTGGGAACTGAGTTACAGCAATACTGCGGGGCTATTCATCATCCGTAGCAGTAACGTACAACTCAACCAGACTCAAAAGAATATGAGTTATGCACTCTATAACTGGAGTTCGGGAAAGGATGGACTGGATCGTGAGGATGCCGGTTGTCAGTTTGCAATAATTGATGCACCGGCAGTAGCTCCTGAGCCTCATATTGCTCCAATAGCTGTACTTGACTCTGTTGTACTTGATGGAACGAAGCCCTATGCCGTTCCCATAGATGTGGCGGTTGAAATCTTCAAGCACAAGTCAGTTACCGTAGCTATTGACTTCACTCCCAAAGCAGCTCCCGCTCAACCTGCTATACTCCTTTCTTCGTCAAACAGCAAAGGGCAGGATTACTTTGGCGTGGTGACGCGCGAAACAAACAAATACGGTTTGCAATATGTCGGCAACAGCCACAAGGAAGGCTGGTACACGTGGGGAGGCAAAGACCTGACTAAGCGTAACCAGATAGTCATCACAATGAATGGTGATACGGAAACCTACCATTACTACTTTAATGGAAAAGCAGATCGCAGTGTTTCGGGAATGGGCGAATATGGCTACCGTACTTTTGGCAATGTGCCGAATGTAGACGGATTGTACCTGGGAGGTGTAGTCCGACAGGGTAAGACCAATGAATATCCATTTGCAGGAACGATTCATTCTGTTCGCGTATGGGACCGTGTACTCACGGCTGACGAAGTGGCAGCTTTGACTTATGGCAAAGAAGATATGCCCGAAGGAACTTACCAGATAGACATGGTTCACGGGAAATTTACCAAGAGTAACCAAAATGGCACCTGGCACCAAGTATGGCAGAGCCATGCCACTAATCCGATTTTGCAACTTGATGCGAGTCACAACAATATGACAAGGGATGACCAAGGAAATATACTCGCTTATGTTGGTCAGCATTCCCCCGAAAGCTATACGTTGATTGTCCCGGTGGGCTATGCCGTAACAGGTTTCTCCTTTGATGTCGCTAATCATGAACACAGTGATGCCATTGAGGTAGCTTGCGGTACAACGAAACTGACCACCAATAATAAGGTGCAACACTTTGCAGTTAGCGGACTCAAAGAGCAGACGGCGACATTTATTCTCAAAGGTGCCAACAAGGGCTTGAAACTGACAAATTTCTATGTGACCATTGCAAAAGGTGACTATGTCGTGGAGAAACAGTTGGAAGTGTTCCCCACGCTCAACAGCACAGCAATACCCTACCGTATTCCCGGTATCGCCACAGCCAAGAACGGGGATGTGATTGCCGTAGCAGACTATCGTCATTCACGTAGCGACATTGGATTTGCCGGCAGTGCCCATGGTCGTATTGACCTTCATGCTCGTGTGAGCCACGATAACGGTAAGACTTGGGACGATATCACGACCATCATTGAGGGTCAGGGAAAAAATGCTACTGATCCATTTTATACCGGATTTGGCGACCCCTGTATTGTAGCTGACCGAGAAACCAATGACGTGCTCGTATTGAGTTGTTCGGGAGACATTTCTTTCCCCAGCGGCACACGCGAACATCATCAGGGTATTGCACGCTTTATCAGTAGTGACTTCGGTAAGACATGGTCTGCACCGACCAATCTGGCTGAAAGTATCTATTCGCAGTTTGACAACTCCAAACGTGGTCCGATTCGTGCCATGTTTATCGGTTCGGGTAAGATTCACCAAAGCCGCTACACAAAAGCAGGCAGTCATTACCGCCTCTACTGTGCTGTACTGGTACGTGATGTAAATGCTACAATGTGTAACTACGTGCTTTACTCTGATGATTTCGGTGCAAACTGGAAAGTATTGGGTGGTGCCGATGTGGCTCCCATTCCTTCAGGTGCCGATGAACCTAAGGCAGAAGAATTGCCCGATGGAAGTGTTGTCATCAGCAGTCGATGCAATGGTGGGCGTTATTATAATATATACAGCTTTACCAATGCGAAGAAGGCAGAAGGTAGCTGGGGTACGGTAGCCTTCTCAGGCAAGAGCAACAATGGTGTAATAGCTGAAGGTAATTCTTGCAATGGTGAAGTTCTGATTCTTCCCGTAACGCGACGTGCAGACAACAAGCCTCTTTATCTCGCTTTGCAGTCGCTACCCTTCGGTAATGGTCGTGCTAATGTAGGGATTTATTATAAGGAACTTGCCTCGTTCGATGATTTCTGCTCAGCGGATTCGTTGGCAGCCAATTGGGATGGTCGCCATCAGGCTTCTCACATGAGTTCTGCTTACTCAACGATGACGCTCCAGGCAGACTCTACCATTGGTTTCGTGTATGAAGAAGATACACATCGCACTAATGGTGGTGGCTATACCATTGTTTACAAGAACTACAGTTTGGAATACCTAACCGATAGCTTGTACAGTATACGTATGGAAGAGGGGTATGCCGATTGGATTAAGGCTTGTGGCAAACGCAAAGTGGAAATCATCAGTGAACAGCAGACGGGCGACTTCGTAGGTATGTATGACCGTCAACAACTTCCGTTGCTCAAAGAAGCTGGTGCTCAATGTGTGTCCAACCCTTCATCTGAGACGTATGAACAGATTCAGCAGGTATCATCAAGACACCGCATTGCTTTGGAAAACGGGGCAGTCTATATGCTTCAAAATAAGTTGTACCCGACTAAAAACTTTGCTTTGAACGAGGCATTGACGGAGTATGTTGGCAAGGAAGGTCAGGATGACTACATGAAGTTTGTCTTTTCTCAAGACGAAACAGGTAATTGGAAAGTATGCAGTGAAAAGTTCAAAAAATGGCTGGGTGTAACAGGAAAAACGGAAGAACGCGTACCTGCTACTACTGAAGCTGATGCAGCAACCTACGAGGTGGCATCTTCGGCAACTGGCTTTAGTGTATTGAGCTGTACGAAGCCGGGCAATGGTGGCATTCCTGCCATCCATCTGGCAACTCATGGACATGTTGTACCTTGGACTACAAGTGCCGATGCTTCTATGTGGAAAATCTGTAAGGTGGGTATAAGTACTGATTTGGACTCCGTGCTTACCCCGGCTCCAACTGCTCAGCCGGTTCGCATCTATGATTTGCAGGGCCGTTTGGTGAAGAAGCCAGTACTTGGAGGTGTCTATATCGTCAACGGACGAAAGAAATTAGTGAAATAACATTTAATCGGACGGACTAACTAACTCGCTCTTGTAAAAATACCCCTGCTTCACACTGTGGCAGGGGTAATTTTTTTCTGTCCGTTTGGATATTCGCCTAACTACATTTCTTCCATCGTAAAACATTCCATTAAAATATCATACTTATGAAGGACCTTGTTTCGTAAGGTTTCTACCTTGGTAGCAAAATCCTCCGGCTTGAAGTTCTTTCGCTGCCGTTTGACTTCTGCCACCAATGCTTTCCGGTCTTCGACATAAAGACCGACAATATCGATTTCGCAAGCTTCTTTTCCTTTCTTGGCCTGCCACCAGGAGCCTATATCCACAAAATTTTGGCTTTCCATCAACTTCTGACGAAAATACTGCTCCAATGTAATCCCGGAATAGGTTGGATAGTCATTCTTGATGAGCTGCCCCAACTGTTCGAAGTTCTCCATCTCGACGAGCCGGTGGTACTTGATGAAATAGCGGAACCAAAAGCGCAGGAACAGGTCGGAGATTTCAAACCGGACCGTCTGCGAGCCTTCCTTGGCCAGGATTGGACGTTTCTTGACAATGAGCTCGTAATCTTCTTCGAGTTTTTTGAGATGACCGGCAATGACCGTATCTCCCATGTTCTGCTCGATTTCTGCGGTCGTATTCCGACCGTTGGCGATGTCCGACAGTATGGCAAAATAATTGCCGTACTTCTTTCCGAACTCCTGAATGAGCAGTGCTTTTCCCTCATTCAGAAACGGGGAATCGAACTGCACGATATAGTCCACCATGCTTTCCATATCCGTACAGCCCTTCTGCATGAAAAGGTCGATGTATTTGGGCACTCCTCCGGTAAAAGTGTAGAGTGCCAGAAGGTCTTCGTGCGTATAGTCAGGCTTGTGGTCATGAAGAATCTCCTTCAGTACAGAGGTGGAAAACGGACGTAGCTTGATGATGCTGTCGCACCGTCCGTAAAGTGGTTCACGGGCATCCATAAAAATCTGGTTCATCAGCGTATAGACCGAACCGCTGGCCACAAAGTTGACGAACGTGCTGTCTTTGTATCGGTCCCAGATATCCTGCATTTTGCTGTAAACAGCCGGATTGATGTAGAAGAATTCCTGAAATTCATCAATGACCAGATTATACCTTTCCGTTTTTCCGGCTCGCATCAGCATCTCGAATACATCTGAAAAGGAATCGATGGATTCAGGAATGAAGACATTGGATAGTACTGAATTGATGTGTTGCGCAAATCCACGGCAAAGCATAGATTCATTGCTCCGGCTCACAAACAGATAGACCGTCGGACTCTCTTCGCAGCTTTTCAGGATAAGCTTCGTCTTTCCGATGCGGCGACGCCCGGTCAGTACGGTCATCTGTGAATGCTGGGCGAAGGCTATCTGACGAGTCTTCTCCAGTAAGGCCAGTTCCTTTTCGCGATTGTAAAATTTCATACGCTTCTAATATATTTTTCTTTTACTTGTACTTGCAGAAAAACTTACCGTTATAATACTTACGGCTGTAAGTTTTATACAAAGGTAAACATTTACTATTAAAAGCCAAGAGCCAGAGGCTTATTCTTTTCTTTTTCAATGTAAAAATAGGATTTGCTTTCTGGATGGTGTATGGTGGATAAAATGGTTAACTATGTTTGAATAGCATAAAAAACAAATAGACCCTAACAATGCGATTACACTGTTCGGGTCAATATATAAGCTTTATCTATTATGAATACTTAAGGATGTACAGGGCGGATGCAGTAACCGTTGTGATGGAAAGCTGTTTCATAGAAATCATCCGTTAAATTCGGATTACCCTGAGAACTGAAATAGAATACTTTAAGCATCGGAAAGTCTCCGTACTCAACATTATTCATCTTGGAATTTGTGAGATAATATCCGAAATCAGTCCGTTTACGCACATTTCCATCTTTATATCCTGTAGTAGGAAGGAATATGGAATAGCTTGTCTTTGCGGTTATTTTATAACCCACATATCCCTTGTAATCGTATGTATAACTCCAAGTACAGTTGTTAACCAGTTCTTCTATTTCTTTAGGAGTAGGCATACGCCATTCTTTGCCTCGGACGGCACGGGCTGTATCATCATCAGTATCGAGTGTCATTTTGTTGTCCACAAAGTCTTTATAGCCTCCTTTTGGACCAGAACAGTACTTTGTCAGACCATAACGCCATGAGCCCTTTTTGTAGAACTTGTAATTCTCCGGAGTATATTCCGACTTGGCCTGCGTTTCTCCCCAGGCATGGTAGTTGCCACGCAGGGAGGCTTCCTTGCCCTCTGCACCGAGATTACGTGTCGCCTATACAAATCCTTTGTTTCAGATGAATACAAGTTAGTAAAGAGGCTGCATCAATTTGACACAGCCTCATGCGTTCAAGGCATATCTTGTGAGTTTTCATTTTATCCGATCAAATGGCAACAGGTTGGTTCAACCTATAGTCCCACCTTGGCTTCAGCCAAATGATGGTTACATTAGTTTGGATGCCTTGAAACATTTTAGGGTTAATAAGACTTAGTATCACATCATTTTAAAAAGTGTGATTACGCTGTTCAGGTCTTTCAGCTTCTTGACCTTTCGCTGTTTATTACTAAAGAAGATATACATCCATGAATTGGATATACCGGTACACCGGATTTATGACATAACTTTACAGCTACCAGCAAAGGTACAATTTATTTTTCTTTTATTTGTACTGACAATTTTCATTTTTCATAAGCGGCGAAAATTTTTACATAGGCAGTAAAAATCTGGTATGGACCGCAATATTTTTTTATGTAAGCGATATGTTGCGGCAAACAAGTACCTATTTAAAAATGTGCTGCCATGAGATGAATGATAATTTGATATGTTTATCCGGATTTGTACTGCTTGAAACGGTTTGTGGATATAAGAAAATGTAAATTAAAATATTACAAATATTTCGTCCGAATAATTGGTGGATGCGATTTTCTTTTTATTTTTGCAGGCAAATAAATAGTATCAATGACAGTTTCCTAACTAACTTAACGCCAATACAGTTAGTAGAACAGTTGAAATTTTCCTATACAAATACCTTAACAACTTTCTTATCCTTATTTACATGCGTAACATTACTGCTACGCTTGCGCTTTTCCTTACTTCAATGGGAACTTTTGCGCAAGTAACGACACCTACATCCAAACTTTCGGTTTCGGATTTAACCGGTGACAAGACCGAACAGAGAATCTTCTTGAAGGCTACATCAAAGACCAATGAAAATTGGTTTACAGGTGAGCACTCTTCTGCTGACATTGCAGGAAACACATTATTTGTACTTCAAAAAAAAGATACTGGTTACGTCTTAAAGCGATTGTCTACAGGTAACTACATTCAGCCGAATGAAGCCAGCATCAGTTTCGGGTCAGAAGCAGATGCCCAATCATTCCAACTGATAAATATTCCTCGAACGGACATTACAGATCAGGACTTGACCGGTGAAGAACCTTATGTTCGCTTCAAAAAGACTGACAAGGTAATGTTCTTGAATGTACAGAAATACAACGGGCTGCCCAAATTTGCCAGCGGAATGGGAGCATGGAGTGTAGTAAACGTATACGATGCTACGGATTATTCCCTGGTAACACTCAACATCCACAAAGACGGCAACACGGAGTCTGTTAAACAAGCCTATAAAACAGGAGACAACATTGTGCCGCCTGCTTATGAGGGTTATACAGCTTCTTATACACAAACGACAAAAACCAACAGTGACACCCAAGTTTTAGAAGTAACGTATTATCCCGAAGCAGCTTCTGATGTTGAAGCAACATTGGCGCTGGCTAAAGAAGTAAAGGAGACAGAAGGCAAGACGGGATATCCTGCCGATGCTGCTCTTTATCAGACTTTGAAACAAAAAATTGAAGCCACAGAAGCTTCAAAGACCGCAGAGAATAGCATTGCTCTCTACAATTCTATCACGGCTCTGTATAATGCAACCGAAGTAAACCTTCCGGTCGATGGTAAGACTTATGTTTTCACCAATCACCATAAGAAAACGGATGGCAGCATTGCACAGAACTATCTGAAATGTACAAACGATGGCTTGACATTGGTTGGGCGTGCTTCTACGACAGCTGAGAACTATCCGTTGGAAGCCAAATTTACCTGCCACAAACTGGAAGACGGACAATACCTTTTCGTCAATAACCTGGGTAAATATCTGGTTTTTAAAGGTAATGGTCAAAATGTCGGAGAAAATGGAAACAAGGGTTTTGTAGATACTTACAGCAGCATCTACTGTCCCATGACCATACAAAAGGATGCGGCAGGTACAGGCAAAGATTTGTTTGGCTTGCTTTCTTTTGGCGGTCAACGAAAAGACATTGAAGGCGAAAAATCCTACTTTACCATTACTTTTGGCAACAGCGGTTACTCATTCAATCAGAGTCATGACTTTGCATTCCTTTACAACAATGACCATTCGACGGCCTTTCAGATGGAAGAGGTAACTTATGCCAACCATCCTGCATTGAAAGCTATCGAAGGTGATGCCATAGCGATTGACGGTGCCAACAGCCTTGCCACTTTCAGTGCTCCCTTTGCCACGGTTCTGCCTGACGGCATTTCAGCTTTCTATGTTCAACAGGTCGATGCGAACGATATAGCTCGGCTGGTTCCTCTTGCGGGCAGTGTGATACCGGCCAATACAGGAGTTATACTTACTTCTGCCGAAGCAGGTAAGGAAGTGTGGATGATACCGGCCACCGAGACCGGAACTGCCATATCTGACAATCTGTTGGGTCATTCTGCCGGTGCAGACAAGACCTTTACGGACGAGACTTTCTATATCTTGGGAAAAGTGAACAATACCGTAGGCTTCTTCAAAGGAAAGGTCAATACCACACTGAGCATGAACAAAGCCTATCTGAAGTCTGATGCCACAGTCTCTGCCATTAAATTGCAGTTTAACAACAATGTAACCGGCATTGAAAATGCCACAGGACAAAGCCATTCGGCTGTTGCGCCTGTTTACGACCTCAGCGGTCGTCGCGTAACCCAGACCGTGAAAGGCGGATTCTATATCCAGAATGGCAAGAAATTCATCATTAAATAAAACCTAAGTTCAATCCAAATAAAAAATCATCATGAAGAAAAAATATATGACTCCCAGTTCCAATATTATCCACTTACAAATGGAACAACCCATACTCAGCGCATCAATCAGTGTAGATAAGGAAACGGAAATAGATGCCTCAGGTTCTTACTCTGAGCATAAGGAAAATATTTGGGGAGAACAGGAGTCGCTGTGGTAATCCTACGTTCTCACTCATAAATCTGAAGCATTCTATTACGCGCAAGGCTGCATCGCAATCGGTGCAGCCTTGTTTTTTTTGTCCGGTAATGAAATTCCATGAATAAAAACATGTTTTTAAATTCCAGTCCTAAAATTTAACTATCACATATCCTGTATATTATATGACATAAACTTATTATTTCACTATACCGAAAATTGTAAAGCGCATCTTGCAAAATGGGGGAGACTGTCTTAAAAGTGTCTGACCAGCAGGCTTAACGCTAACCTCCCCAGCCTGAAAGGGCCTTGAAAAAGGGGATGAAGAAAGTCAAAATAATCCATTGCGGTCTCGAATTTTTTTGTAACTTGTTGTCAGTTAATGATTAACAAGTTATGGCATTCAAAAAAGGCATTGACAGGGATCAAGTTCTGTTGTTTCCGGAAAGTCTGGACGAATATGTGTCCGAAGACAGCCCGGTCCGCCTCATAGATGCGTTCGTTGAACGTCTGAATCTGGCAGCGCTGAACTTACAGGGCATAGAGTCCAAAGAGATGGGGCGTCCGTCCTATAATCCCAAGGATCTTCTTAAAGTATTGATATACGGATACTTCTACGGAGCGAGGTCTTCCAGAAGAATGGAGCGTGAGTGTAAAGTCAACGTGGAAGTGATGTGGCTCACCGGCAAGCTTACGCCGGATCACAATACGCTTTCTGAGTTCCGCAAGAAGAATATCAAGTGCATGAAGCCGATGTTCCGTGAGTTCAACAAGTTCTGTCTTGACCTGAACATGTTCTCCCTGGACTATGTGTCCATTGACGGCAGCAAGTTCCGGGCGGTGAACTCCAAGGACAGAAACTTCACGTTGAGCAAGCTGGATGACCGCCTGAAGCGACTGGATGCCCACATTGACGAGTACCTTGCAGCGTTGGAGGAGAGCGACGGGGAGAAGAATGATCGCAAGTTCACCCGTGAGGAGTTGGAGGAGAAACTTGCCAAACTCCAGGAGCGCAAGACCCGCTACGAGGGATACTTGAAGGAGCTGGAAGAGAGTGGGGCCGGTCAGATGTCGCTGACAGATCCGGATGCCAAACTTATGAAGGAGAACAACGGCTTTGGAGTCTGTTACAATGCCCAGACTGCGGTTGACGCTGATAGTCATCTCATTGCCGGGTTTGAGATGACCAACCATCCGACAGACCACGGTCTGCTGACAGAGGTTGCCTCGGAAGTGAAAGAGGACCTGGGCGTTGACGTACTTGAGGCCACAGCTGACAAAGGTTATCACGATCCCGAGGATATGGCCGCAGCTCTTGAGAATGGCATCATTCCGAATGTCATCCAGAACGATGGCTCGTCCGAGGTGGAGATTGAATATGAGTATAGCGAAGAGCCGGAGACTGATGCTCAGGCATCCAGTACGAAACCCTCTGACATCAAGGCCTGCCTGCATGGCGGCATCATCCCTAAATGCATGGAGGGTATACTCTCCGATGCTCACGTGGAAGAGGTGGTCAAGCGTCACCGTGAAACAACAGACTCGGAAGTTGCAAAGATGTCGCTTCAGGAGATGATAGCAAAGGCTCATAAAGGATATTTCGTGCGGGATGCGGAAAGGAACATGGTCATCTGTCCACAGGGTGAAATCCTTCGCCCAAAGTCGGTGAAGAAGAACGGGAATATCCGGTACTGCAATAAGCTGGCCTGCAAGCGGTGCAAAGCCAAGTGTACCACGGCCAAGTTCAAGGAAGCCGACTTCTCCAAGGACTGTCTTATCAAGAAAGTCGGTGGCTGGAAGAAAGACGACAGGAACGATGACGGGACACCGCAATCGAAGGTTGTCACAGAGACCAGGAAGGTTGTTCGCTACAAGCTCCATATGGACCAGAAGAAGATGGATAACCGGAAGTGCCTGTCCGAGCATCCGTTCGGAACAATCAAACGGACAATCGGAGAAAGCTTCTTCCTGCTGAAGAAAATGTTCAAAACCGAGGGCGAAATGGCGCTATATTGCCTATCCTACAACATAAGAAGGGCGATGACGCTAAGAACAATGGATGAACTGATGACCGCAATGGCAAAATAACAATAAGGGAGCCCCCCTCCACACGAAATATACTCACATCTTCTCCCGTCAACTCGCTGAGAATCGCGTATTCCATAAGCATCCGACAATAGTCGAGATGGCGGCGAAAATCGCATTCTCAGAGGGTCGGGTTGCTGACTTTTAAGACGGTCTGGGGGGGGTATTGCTTAAATATTTGTAATATTTTCCATATTTAAAGTATTTACTTTATTTCAGGATAAGATACTTGCTAACTTCGCACTTACAACAAAAGACAACTTCTAATTTACAACCCATCTGTACGAATAAGTTTGCATCTTTGCTAATGCTGTTCTCTAGTTCATGAGAAAAGTGTGGCGTAAACCGATGTTGCTTCCTCTTTAAAATTGAATCAAAATTATAGTTTTAATTTTAATCTCTATGAATAAATTTACTTACTTGCTGTTGCCCCTCTTTTGCATGATGGGGGTAACAAAGGCTTATGCCGGAATTGGTGATCCTCTTGAAAAGAGTGGATGGTCAGTCACTGCATCAAGTTGGTGCTGGGATGATCGGGTTGATGGAAATGGTAAATATGACCGCATCATTGACGGTGACATCCAAAACTTTTGGCATTCCAATTGGGGTAGTCAGCATGGAGGCGAAGGAGACGGCAGTTCTTTGCCTCAATGGTTCATCGTTGACTTAGGTTCTGTACAGGAAATCGGTGGTGTCATTTATACTCCGCGTCAACAAATCAATGCTAATACAAATGGTGCCTGCAAAAACTACAAGGTTTTTGTCAGCGAAAATCCTTTTGAAGTCACTAACCATGAATCGGTCAATGCACTAACAGGAGAGGTAGCCTCAGGTTCTTTTGAATACACCATAGCCCCTAAACAAGTAAGTTTCAGTAACCAACAAAACGCCCGATATGTAATGTTTGTCATTACAGATTCTTACGGAGCTGTTCCCGGAAGATGGGCTACATGTGCAGAATTTGATGTTTGCTCTTATATTGAGACAACTTCTGTTACCTATAACTACACCCTTGACGGCGTTGTAAAGCATTCAACAAGCATTGAGCAAACTATTGGCAGCAACTTCAATGCTCCCGCTATTGATTTCATCACTTTTGCGCAGCCTGAAGGTACTGTGCAGAAGGGCGACAACAGTGTAACCGTTACTTGTACAGAGAATCTGCCTTTTGAAAAAACCACAGACCTGAACAGTCCGAAGTGGTTCGCGATTGATATGCACAGTAATTCAGGTCGCTACATGTGTCATTATGAAGCTGATAATCAAAATGTATCAGTAGCTGTTCCTGAAGATTTAGTCAGTATTTCAAAGGATGACGCTTACTTCTGGTGTCTTACCGGTAACGTATTTGATGGTTTCCAAATCTACAATAAGAAAGCCGGAACTAACAAATCACTTAATACCACCACAGACAAACCTCAGATTACCGAAGGCGAACATACAACTTGGCATATCGTAAAGCCTCAGTCTTCCATTTCAAATGCAGCCTGCTTCAAGGCAAATAATACCCAATATTTAAATCACCAAGGTGATAATACGTTGGGATACTGGGCAAATCCGGACGAAGGTTCATCTTGCCGTTTCTTCAAGCCGGCAACTGTTGCTATGGAACAAGCAGAAGTTCTTGCCAACATACCTGCCAATGCTGTAGGAGGGTACCTTAATGTTGAAAATCTCGATCCGGCCATTACAGAGGCTGAAAAAGACTTGTCCAATTTTGAAAATGCCAACAAATTAGTAGATGCAATCAAAGCATTACAATCAAACGGTATAAAATTTGAAGAAAGTGCTTACTACCGCATTGTTAATGCATTTACTGCATTTGACGTACAGAAATGTATGCTTTCTGTATCTGGTAATACATATATTCAATGGGGCAGCCTCGATTTGAAGAATATAAACAATGTATTCCAGCTTGAAAAGAAGAGCAATGACAAGTACTGTTTGAAGAACGTGAATCGTGGTCAATATATGCAAGGTGTAGCTGGTCTGCTCGGTGAAAAAGAAACGGCAGCCGACATGGATTTTGCTGAATTAGGCTATGCACAATATAATATTCATTACACCAATGGCAACTGCCACACGAATGGTCACAATAATGGCAAAGGTGAAAAAGGCAGCCTTGTAGCTTGGGACGGCGGGCAGAACTCGGCTTCAGCTTGGTATCTTGTAAAGGTTGATAAAGTGGAAGTAGCCCTCAATACAGCCGATGACGCTTCATACGCTACTGCATACCTTCCATTCGCAGTTTCAAATGTAGAAGGTGCTAACGCTTATATCGGTCGGGAACAAGACGGAAACACGTTGCACGCTACGGCTATCGAAAATGGTATTCCTGCCAATACGGGTGTAATTCTGAAGGGCGAAGCTAATGCTGAAAAAGCCGTTCTGACACTCGGCGAAGCTACTTCAGATGTTGCAGGCAATGCGCTCACCGGTACACTTGTTGAAAAAGAATATGCTACTGGCGAATTGGTATTCGGCAAATCAGCTGAAGGCACTGTTGGTTTCTACAGCATGGCCGAAAACTCGAAGATTGGAGCCAACAAGGCATACCTGGCTACCGCTGCTACTCAGGCAATGAAACTTGTGTTCGACGGTGACGTAACGGGTATTGGAAACGTAACGGGCGAAGCTGCCGATGCTAACGCTCCTATCTACGACCTGACCGGTCGCCGTGTGATGAAGGCTGTGAAGGGTGGCTTGTATATCCAGCACGGCAAAAAGTTCATCGCTCAGTAATCACTATTCTCCCTACATTTAACCACAACAAAACTAAACAACAATGAAGAAATACATACAACCTTCTATCGAAGTTATCAAGTTCCAAACCGAAGATGCTATCCTTACCGGTAGCGGAGATAAAACAATGGATTTCACCATCAATGCCGGTGAACAAACCGAAAGTGCCTGGTCGCAAGACAAAGGCTGGAACAGCGATAGCTGGTCTTCTACTGGCGAAACTGAGTAATTCTGTTTATGTAAGTAGTTGATTAAATGAGTGGCGGGTGTCCAACAGCGGTTGGGCACCCGTTTTGTTGTTCCGGTTCAACGAAAAGATGTATGTTTACAAACATAATAACCGTGAATATATGAATTTGAAGAAACTATACGATTGTTTACTAGGGTGTCCAGTTTGATGTTCCAGTTTTTAGATCAAAATAGATATAATACAAGTTTTCAAAGCACTGATAATCATGTCTCTTCAAGATATGTTGACCTAATGAATTAGCTACACTTTTTCGTGTGTTAAAATTGTACCTAAATACAACACTGTTCTAGTTTATAATCAACATCTTAAGTTGTTAAATCAATATCAAAAACGAGAACGTAGAACTGGACACCCTAATTGTTTACTCATAAGGAAGAACCGTAAAAGATGTTGCTTTCCTAGCAGCTAAGTTCATTATAACTGGCTGATATAATTATATTACTCATAGAAGTAAAGATGATAACATTATGACATAAATATGTTGAGAAAGAAGAATTTGTTCAACAGGCATAGTTTTAATCTTTCCTACCGTCAAAAGTTTTTTTTTGGGGGGGCTATAACTTTTGTCTTTAAAAGATTTCTTTAAAGAATAGACTTGTGAACTTAACCTATCTCCTCTTGACAGTGGATATTTTCTTGCTATCTGGTTCTGGATTCAAATAATCTGAATGTTGTTTCCATTTTATTAAATACATGAGATTTATAATTGGGGTACTTATATTAAAATACACATGGAAGTATTCTATTTTCAATATGATTATAATTTACATAAATTCTTTTGATACAGAGAGAAATATAATCTGAATTGTTTCTATATAAAATATAATTTTGTATTTTTGCTAATGCTTATATTCTCTCTTATATATAAATGCTTATATTTTTAAAACTTAGTTCTATTCAAGATGCGATTTGCATTTAAATAGATTCAAGTGAAGTGTAATATATAGTTCCTGTCGTAAATTGGAGAGTATGTAGCTAAAGTTACTTTTATCGAATCTGTTTTTAAGTTCATTTTTTATAATGTAAAACTTTTACAGATATAAAGTATACTGGCATTCTGCTTAGATATATTTTATACCGAGTCAAAAATGCCGCTAGGTAAGGTGGAATTCATTTTTCCAAAAATGGATTATTCACAAGTTCTTTGTTCACCTTCCAATCGAAGATTATACTCAACAAATAAAGTTCTATACTTTTACATTCTAACAAATATCTTGTATCAATAATTATGGTGTAATATGTAATGTTTATGTGTCTCAGCAGATTAAGGCCATGGAATATTAAAATTTAATCCATAAATTTGTATTTAATTGAAGAATGCAGTGCAATGATGTATCTATATCAATTAGGGTGTTTATTGTTTCAGACATAAATGACTGCCTTTACCGGATTCTAACCGTAAAATCCGGAAAGAAAATCATTGTACCGCAATTACATTGCTTGGGGGATAATGCCATATTTGTTAGCGATATACTGTGTGCGATTACAATCACTGTATATCGCTTTTATATATTTTATCTGATTAGCCTGAAACTATATTGTAATAAAGAATATTAACATTCTGATCACTAATAATAAAAAAGCTTTTAATATGGTTCTATATATTAACTACAACAATTATCAACAATGCTTATGAAAAAAAGGAAGATATTATTACAGCATAAAATTCTTGCAGGATATATCATTCTATCGGTTGTTATAACAGGAATGGTTTCTATCCTGTTTCATGAGTGTAGCCGTGTGGCGAAAATTGAATCAGAGGCACTGGCCATCCGTCAGGTTCGGAATGACGCCAACGCCATCTTATATCATATTTCCATTCTTGCATCTTATGGAGAAACTGTATCATCGTGGACGGACGAGGATTATGTGAAATACCAAAAAATTCGCCTACACATAGATTCATTGCTGTATATGATGCCTGATGAAGAATTTGTTAGTAAAGACCAGACTGACACTCTTCGCAGCTTATTGAAGATTAAAGAAACTCACTTGCTTCGCATCATGCAACTGTTTCGGAAGAGAGATGAAGCCGACAGTCTTTTACTACAACGTTTGCCTATAGCTGTACGCCAAGCAACACTTTTTCGTACGGTTACACGTAAGAAAAAAGGTATCTCTGGTCTGTTCGGGGCAAAGGAAACAGTGCTATTGCCTCCGGAAACAAATACGCTCCAATCACTAAAAGAAGAGTTTCTTACCATTCAGGAAGAAAGACAGAAGGACATAGAAAGTTATGCGGACAGCCTGCGAAATTACAACAAAGAACTAAACTGGGAACTCCGTACTTTAATTGCTACAATGGAAAAACAGTTTCAAGATGTCCTTAGCGCAAAGGAACGATATCTTAAAGATTCGCATGACCGTTCCACCCTTGTCATTACCAGTCTCGTGCTTTTTGCCATTCTTTTGTTATCGGTGTCTTACCTGATTATTTTACGTGATATACGTATCAGGGAAAAAGATCGAAAATATCTGGAAGAGTTAGTCTCGCAGAACACAGTGCTGTTGGAGATGCGCAAGAACATCATCCTTACCTTGTCGCACGATATCCGGACACCGTTGAACATCATAACCGGAAATGTTGAATTGGCTATGGATACGAGGGAGAAAAAACAGCGAAACATTTATTTGAAAAACATCGGGGATGTATGCCTCCATGTGGTACACCTTCTCAACAACTTGCTGGATGTGTACCTTTTGAACGAGGCCAATGAGAAACGCAAAGATGTCCCGTTCAACCTTCATGAGATGTTGGAACGTACTGCTATGGGATTCTCTCGTATGGCCAACAATAAGGGTATCCGGTTTGTCAGTGATTTCAAGAATACGGAAGTACGGCTTTATGGCGATGCGGTCCGCATAGAACAAATCATGGATAATCTGCTTGCCAATGCAGTCAAGTTCACTGAATCCGGTACAATCAGTTTCCATGTCTGTTATCACGAGGGAAAACTGACACTGGAAATTGAAGATACCGGTAGCGGTATGACTGAAGAGACGCTTTCACGCATCTTCCGTCCGTTCGAACGCAAAGACTCTGCTGCCAATGCCGACGGACATGGTTTGGGGCTTTCCATCACACAAGGACTCGTGAAACTGCTTGACGGGAATATTGAGGTAAAAAGTTCTATTGAGCAGGGAAGCATGTTCCGTGTAACCCTTCCGCTACGGCAAACGGATGAACCGGTAGAAAACGAAAACCCGGTACAACCACATTTTGAACATCTTCCTCGTCGGGTACTGGTTATCGATGACAACAATATGCTGAGGGATGTTGTCAAAAAGATGCTGGAACGCAACGGCATAGCATGTACGGCATGTTCTACGGTTACAGAAGTGGTAAAAGCGATGCGCAGTATGGACTACGACCTGCTTCTGTCGGATATTCAGATGCCTGGTACCAACGGGTTCGACCTGCTTGCCCTTTTGCGCAACTCCAACATCGGTAATTCGCGTACAATACCCGTAGTAGCCATGACAGCGCGTGGCGATAACCGGAAAGAAGACTATCTGAAAGCCGGATTTGCGGACTGCATTTACAAACCTTTCTTACTTCCGGACCTATTGAATTTACTTTCGACTATAAGGAAATATCGGGAGAATGAAAACCGAAAGGTGGATTTCAACACGATGCTGGCAGAGGTCAACGATAAGGCGGAACTGTTAGGTTCCTTTATTGAACAATCAAGACAGGATGCAAATGAACTCACCTCTTCGATGAATGGCAATGACCGAAAAAGGTTGCGTGAGATAGCCCACCGTATGCAGCCGATGTGGGAACTGTTGCAAATGGGCGAAATACTGTCTGATTACCGCACCCTGCTGAAAGATACCACTACAGATGACGATATTGTGCAAAAACATACACAACAAATAATTACATGTACCGCTATGCTGATAGCGGAAGCGGAGAATGAAATAAAAAAACTGGAAAATGAAACGGAAAATACTGATTGTTGAGGACAATATAGGCCTGTCACAGATGCAGAAGGACTGGTTTGCACAGGCAGGTTATGATGCGGTGACGGCCATAAGCGAACCGATAGCACGTTCACTGATACGTAAGACCGCATTTGATTTGATTCTTTCGGATGTGCGTCTGCCGGAAGGTGACGGCATCTCCCTGTTGGAATGGCTCCGCAAGGAAAAGATGGATATTCCCTTCATTATCACGACAGAATATGTATCGGTCCCGGATGTGGTTCGTACCATTAAATTGGGTGCGATAGACTACCTGCCCAAACCGGTACACAGGGAACATCTGTTGGAATTGGCAGAGGATGTGTTCCAACCCATGGTTACAGTACGGAAGAAGGAAAAAGTGCTGTTTCGCCGGACAAGTCCGAAAATCCAGCGGGTGGAGAAATACGCCGGACTGGTAGCCCCGTCGGAAATATCTGTAATGATACTCGGAGCCAACGGAACCGGCAAGGAATCGGTGGCACAGAGTATCCATCAAGGCAGTGAACGGTGGAACAAACCCTTTGTGGCGGTGAATTGTGGGGCGTTGCCCCGTGAACTGGCAGCTTCTCTTCTTTTCGGACATGAAAAAGGAGCATTTACCGGTGCAGATACCGCCAAAGCTGGTTATTTCGATATGGCGAAAGGCGGAACATTATTTCTGGATGAAATCGGAACAATGTCTTATGAAATTCAATCCATGCTTCTCCGTGTGTTGCAAGAAAGTACCTATACACCAATCGGCAGCAGTAAGGAACGAGTAGCGGATGTGCGGATAGTCTCTGCCACAAACGAGGATTTGCAGCAGGCTATCAAGGAGGGGCGGTTCAGGGAAGACCTCTATCACCGTTTGAACGAATTTGAAATTCAACAGCCATCGTTGGCTGAATGCCCGGAGGACATCCTTCCCTTGGCTGAGTTTTTCCGTGAACGCTATTCAAGGGAGCTGAAACGGGAAACAAGAGGTTTTTCCGATGATGCCAGATGCAGAATGCTTGCCTATCCATGGCCGGGTAATGTGCGTGAACTGCAAAATCGGGTAAAACGTTCCGTGCTTGTTTCCGAATCACCGTTATTAGAAATGGAAGGATTAAATACAGAAATCCACCAGCATAATAATGAGACAATTTCCTTAACTGCTATCCGCCCGCTGAAAGACGAAACGCAGGAGAAAATAAACATCATCAATGCTCTTAAAGCCTGCAACGGACACCGGGAACAGGCGGCTGCGATGCTCAAAATCAATCCGGCAACACTGTACAGAAAGATGAAAAAATACGGGCTAAAATAAAATGCTATGGCAAGTATTCAATAATTTCTATAGGAAAAGTATGCTTGCATATCATCTGTAGATTAAAAATCTCACTTCTTCCAACAATGGTATTTGCCGTCTGATTTACCGCAATCCTTGCAGGATGTAACTTGCATTTTGCGAGATTTCTTGCATTCTGCAAGGTTATATTTCCATCATTTCTTTTCTCTGATAAATTTTATTTCACTGTATTTCAATGGAATATCGATGTTATTCCATGAAATATGGTGCCATTGGCATACCGTTAGCCCTATATCATGATATAACCTGTTGCGCGACAAGGTGTAATCATCCGATTATTTACACTCAAAGACAGACCGTATTATGATACAGATAGACCGTGAAACCTTCCAGATGATGATCCATCAGATCATGGAACGGTTCGACAAGATTGAAGACAGGCTGAACCGCATGAACCGCCAGACTTCCGCCCTTGACGGCGACAAGCTGCTGGACAATCAGGACATGTGCGAACTGCTCGGCATAACCAAGCGCACCCTCGCACGGTACCGCCAGAAGAAACTCGTGGCGTATTACATGATTGACGGGCGTACCTATTACAAGTCTTCTGAGGTAGAGGCATTCCTCAACCAGAAGGGGAAACGTATGCCGGCAAGACTGAAAAACCAGGTGGAATAATTAAACTGAAAAGAATATGGAACTTGTATGTATTGACAAACAGACTTTTGAAGAGCTGCGTATCCGCTTCTGCAAATTTGAGGAACGGATGACACACATTTGCCGACCGGTAGAGGACCTCGGCCTGAAAAACTGGCTGGACAACCAGGAAGTGTGCGATGTGCTCCGCATCAACAAAAAGACTCTTCAGGCATATCGGGCCAAAGGGATACTTCCCTTCAGCCGTATAAAGAACAAGCTCTTCTACAAGCCGGAAGATATACAGAGATTGTTGGATTTGAGTTATCACCCTTTAATAAAGAGCAGATTATGAGCTATCATTTCATAGACAAGAAAGACCCGCACATTGATGTGATGTTTCAGGGATTGGAGAAATTGGAGAAGATGCTTTCGGTATTGGAGGAAATCCCGAGAACGCTCTTCAACGGTGAACGCTTCCTTACGGATGAAGAACTTTCCAATGTCCTGCGGGTAAGCAGACGCACATTGCAGGAATACCGTACATCCGGTGTAATCCCTTACTACCTGGTACAGGGAAAGGCTCTCTATAAAGAGTCCGACATTATGAAAATACTGGACGATGCCTATAAGCGGTGCCGGGAAGAACAACGCTGGGTATAGCTGGCATCATTAAAGTCAGAACGGAGAAACGACCTGCCGGGTTGCGGTTGTTTCTCCGTTCTCCTTTTCATACGGCTTGCGATTTCCGTTTCCGTTTTTTCTTTGTCGTGAAATCCTCTTCACATAATTCTATGCTGTTACCGAAGCCGGTGGCTCTCAAGCGTTTCATGTCCTCATCCACTTTTGTGTCCGTGACCTGCGCATAAATTTGCGTGGTGGAAATGGAGGTATGTCCCATCATACGGCTTACCGTCTCTATCGGGACACCCAACGAGAGAGTGATGTGGGTTCCGTAATTATGCCGGGCCTGGTGGAAGGTCAAATCAAATCCATAGGTCTTTCCCAATTCTTTTGTCAGCATGATAAAATAACAGCGTCCGTAAATGTTGAACACCTTGTCTCCGGTTCTCTGGCTACGGTACTTCTCTATGATTTGGAGAGGAATATCCAGCAGACGGACAGAGGAAAGCGTATCGGTCTTTTGGCGGTGGATATGAATCCACCAAGTGCCGTCGTCTGCCTGCGTAATATCATTTACCGACAACTTCTTCAAATCCGCATATGCCAGTCCGGTAAAAGTCGAAAAGATGAACATATCCCTCACGAATTGTAATTGCGGCTTCTCTACGGGAGTAGTCATCAATGTCTTGAGGTCCTCCAGCTTCATGTGGCGGCTTCTTCTTTTGGGGAGTTCGGGGTGCAGACGGCAGTATGGGTCCCGTCTCAACGTGCCCTGGCTGACAGCCCGCACCGTGAGTTTCTTCAAACGGTACAGATGCTCATGTACGCTTTTGGGCTTCAGGTTGCGGTCGGTGCGCAGGAAAACTTCAAAATCGTCATAGAACACCCTGTCAAGACTTCGCAACGTGACATCTTCCATACCCTTCTTTTCCCGTACAAATGCGGAAAGATGTTTGTATGAACGCTGATAAGACTCGTATGTCTCCCGTATGCGGTCTATCCCGACACGTTTCTTGAATTCCTCATTATGTTCTCTGAAGAGAGCCAGCAGGGTAAGCGGCTTCTGTCCGATACCTTTGACTGCATTCTTGACCAGTTCTGCCGTGATGAAACCCAGGCTGTTCTTTATCCGATCATAATGTCCGGCTATCTCGCTTGTCAGGTCATCTATGGCGCGGTTCACAGTAACGGCATTCTCGCTTCGTCCATCTGCACGCCCTTTCTCCGGATTCCAGATAGCCGGATTGACAGATACTTTGGTACCTATCTGAGCCCATTCGGCATCGATGCTCACCTTGCACAACAACTGGCACATCCCGTCCTTGCGTATTTTTGTACGGTTGATATAAAACAGCACGGCAAATGTGCTGCGGCGTTTGGTATTCTGTTTCTCAATATTCTGTTCCATATACTTTCCATTTAAGGGTTTATTAAATGACGACAGAAAAGCGTTCTGAAATTTTCCGGTTCAGTGCCTTTGTATCGGCATCTATCTTGTCATCGGTTACTTTCGCATAAATTTGGGTGGTTTCTATCTGACTGTGTCCGAGCATTTTGCTGACTGTTTCAAGGGGTACGCCATGGGAAAGTGTTATTTCCGTAGCGTATGTATGACGGGCGGCATGAAAGACCAACGGACGGTTTATGTGGCAGATTTGCGCAATCTCTTTCAAATAATGGTTCAGCATGGAATTGCAGTACATCGGCAGCAACTTGTCATCGGGAGCTGTGTCGCTGTACTTCTTCAGAATCTGTAATGGCAAATCAAGCAGCGGAATCTCAAATTCTATTTTGGTTTTCTGTCTGGCACTTTTTATCCACCATGTCCCATCTTCTGCTGAACATAGGTTGCTTTTAGTCAGCAGACACATGTCTCTATATGAAATCCCGGTAAAACAGGAAAACAAAAACATGTCACGGACATGGTATAGTGTCTGTCTGTGAAGCGGGGTGGTCATGATTCTGTGTAACTCTTCTGCCGTGAGATATTTCTGTACGGCTTTAGGACGCACCGGCTCGTATCCCAAAAACGGACTGGCGGTAATGATACCGTCAGCGATGGCTTCGCCGATAATCGTTTTCAGTTGTACGGTCAGATTGATGATTGTTCCGGGGGCGAGATTGCGTTCTGTCCGAAGGTACAAATCATACTTGTCAATAAAGGAACGGTCCAGTGCTGAGAACGGAATATCGGAGAGTTTGTATTTTGTCTGCAAGAATCTTTCGATATGGTTGTAGGCATTCCGATAAGCACGCAAGCTTTTCATGGTACGGTTTACTCCCACACGCTTTTCAAAACAATTGATAAATCGTCTGAAGTAGCCCAAAAGAGTTTCCTGTCCGCCGGCCATTCCAAGCAGAATACTTTTTACCTCTTCTGCTGTCACACCGTCACGTACAGCCGACAGTTCTGAGTAGATACTTAAAGCCATCGCACGAATCTCGTCCAGACGGTTGTTTATCTCCTTTGCTGCCACACTCTTGCCTGATGCACGTCCGGAAGTCCAGCGCGACTGTGAAACTTTCATCTTCACACTGAATGCCGCTTCCGAGTATTTTCCGACACTTAACTTAGCCATTACAGGGCAGTTTCCGTCAACATCCGCCTCGCTCTTTTTAAGGTAGAACGATACCTTTACATTTGCTTGATTCATAACTAATTCCTTTGTTTGCAAAATTATTATATAGCGAGCAAATGAATGGCATGAAAAATATAGCGGAACGGAGAATAAGGTCCTTCGCCTAACAAACAAACCCTGTCTTTTTTTCTAATACGGAAAAATATGACTAAGTTTGCATGATAGACATAGCAAGAAACATCGTTCCATGCAGTGATAAACAGGATATGAAAAGTAGAAATGGAAGCTATTTCCAACCATCTTTTTCAACCCGGAAAAGGCAACGGATAAGTAGCGATTTGTTTTCCGAACTCCCTCAAAAACGGTCAAAAACCACAAATGGAAGAATCTGGAACAAAGCTATATATTCCTTTAGTTCTCAAACACTTTGTACTATTTCCTCAAAAGTTATCCGAATGTGGGCGAGTTTCACTATCTTTGTTTGTGCGGCTCCAGGTATAATCTCCGAATTGCACCTGGTTTGCGTTCGGACCGATGACGGCAATGGAGTTCAATTCAGACAAATTCAACGGAAGCAATCCTTTGTCATTTTTTAAAAGGACGGTAGATTCATCGGCTATTTGCCGTGCTACCCGGATATTTTCCCGTGAGTGCAAGGATTGTGCTTCATATTTCTCTCCATAGGGATCTTCAAAGAGTCCCATACGGAACTTGGCTAATAAAACTCTGCTTACAGCTTTATCAATAAGTTTTTCATCTATTTTCTTTTCTTTGACCATTGCAATTAGATGTGGGAAGCATTCGCTAGAGGCCTCTACATCCAATCCCGCAGAAATGGCTTGTATAGCAGCTTCAGTCTGGCTGGATGCGGTATGCTGGAAAGTATGGAGCATGTCTATAGCTCCCCAGTCAGAATATACATATCCCTGAAATCTCCAGCGGTTACGCAGGATTTCAGTGAGTAGATAATATGAAGATGAATTTGGAACGCGATTCCATGAATTGTAAGCAGACATCACTGCTTGTATTGGAAGAGAAGTTATGACTTTTTTGAATGGCTGGAGATAGACATCGTGTAGTTCTCCTATGCCGCAATGAACGGAGGCAAGATTGAGTCCACCCAGTGGATTACCATGTGCCCCATAATGTTTCAGCATAGGAGATATTCCATTGTCTAGATAGCCTTTAGCTTCTTTATAGGCAAAAATACCATTTAGATAAGGATCTTCTCCATAACTTTCTTCTATACGCCCCCATCTTAAATCCCGCACTACATCTATGCAGGGTGCTAAGATCTGGTTGATACCCTGATAGTGTAGTTCCTTGGAGATCTCTGTGGCACGCAGGTAGGCTAACTCCGGATTAAAAGTGGAGGCCAGTGCAATATTTTGTGGGTAAATGGTAGACCCTTCATGCACTGAACCATGCAATGCTTCGGCAACAGTAAATATAGGAATTCCAAGTCGGGTATGGTTTAGCATATATTCTTGTATATGCCGCATGTGTCGGTGACAGTTTTCTCCAGTTAGCGGAAAACCTTCCACAAATCCCCAGCATAAGTCACCTACAAATTCCTGTAATTTGCTTTTATTAAGCTCTTGTTCTTCAAAAATATTCCAAGAATGTATGTGACGTATTTGGGCTATTTTTTCTTCTAATGTCATCCGCTGCAGGAGATCTGCTGTGCGTTCTTCGGGTGAGAGTGAAGGATTTTTATATGGCTGTGCCTGTAGGGATGGCATAACCATCCCACAGAGCAACAATGCCAGTGTTAATAAATGATATAAAAAAGTCGGTTTCATAGTTTGTTGTTCTATTTGGCAAAGGCATGCCTATAACCTTGTATTTTGTTCCACGCCCCTCGGGTAAAGTCGGGTATTTCTACGGGGACCGAACCGTTTTCAATGGAAAGTTTGGTCAGCGGGATGAGTGAGCACCACTCTGCGAGGTCATAGACATCCATATCCAAAGGTAAGCCATTATGAAGACAATAAATAAGCCGTGAATCCATAATGAAATCCATTCCCCCATGTCCACCTACTTCCTTAGCTCTTTTTTCCATCTCTTTGATGATGGGGTCTTTATATTGCTCCATCAACCTACTTTTAACAGCGTCGGGCATGTATTCGTGAGCAGTGAAAGTTTGTCCGTTGGTAATACTTTCAGGTAGGTCTTTGCTTTCGAGAGCATATCCTTCCAGCGGATATTTATCTGCAAATCCCCGTGTTCCGGATAATTGATATAAACGGCTATAAGGCCGGGGTGAAGCGACATTGTGTTCAATTTGAATAGTTTTACCTTTTTCTGTACGTATCAGAGTGAGTGTAACTTCACCGTTTTGGAATTTTTGGGCATCTTCCGTTCTTCCGCACTTCTTTAAATAATCGGGAAGAGAAACGGGGTTACTGTCCATTGCCACTAGATATTTCATACGATCACCTCGATGAATATTCAGCAATTGACATGCTGGGCCCATTCCATGGGTAGGGTATACATCTCCTCTATGTCTCATGTTATACTGCATACGCCAATCTGCATTATAGTCTGGCCAGATGTCATGCAGGCAATGGTTATATGCTCCTTTCACATGGGTAATATCTCCAAAAAGCCCTTGTTGTGCCATGTTTAGAGTGGTAATTTCGAAGAAATCATAAACACAGTTTTCCAGCATCATACAGTGTTTGCGGGTGTGTTCTGCCGTATCTATCACTTTCCAAATCTCTTCCAGGGACATAGCGGCAGGAACTTCACAGGCTACGTGTTTCCCATGCTCCATAGCATAAATCATCATAGGTGCATGGTGAGTCCAGTCGGTAGCTATGTATATCAGGTCTATGTCATCTCGTTCACATAATTGTTTCCAGGCATTTTCACTGCCGTAGTAGGCTGTCGCTTCGGGTATGCCAGCGCGGTTTAGCATATGCTGGCAACTATCTACTCGAAACTGGTGTAAATCGCACAATGCTTTTATCTGAATTCCTTTTTGATAGGTAAAGCGTCGGATCGCTTCAGTGCCTCGTGCGCCCAAACCAATGAATCCGATACGTACGGTCTCAATTGGTTCGCATGCCAGTCCCACCACATCAGTCTGTCCTGCAGGGCGAAGTGGAGCAGGAACTTTTATTTGCCTTTCTGTTTCAGTTGTTTTTGAAGCAAAGGTGCATGCTGAGAGATTAGCCAAAAGGCAGCCAGTCATTAATATCATGTAAAAAATGTGTCTTGCTTTCATAGAATATTTTTTATAGGGGAATTACTTACTAAGTTTTAGTTAAAATATCAATAACCAGGATTTTGAATAACAAATCCTTTGCCGTCATTGATCGCAGAGAGTGGTAGTGGATACAATTCTTTGTTCTTGCTAGCATAAACTGTACCTTTTACAGTTTCGGCATGTTCTACAAATTTGTTAAAACGAATCAAATCTGCACGATATTGTCCATTCTCACACCATAATTCATGACTTCGTTCTTTTAAAAGTATCTCTATGAATTTTTCTTCTGTAGTGATGTCCTTGCTGTTGATTTCATCCAAATTGGCTCTATTACGTATTGTATTAATATAGGATATTGCTTCCTCTTTGTCCGTTTCGGATGATGCTGGTTTCAAATAGAGCGCTTCTGCTAATGTTAGATATACGTCTGCCAGACGGTATATAATTGGGTCAATATTGCTTTTTCCACCATTGCCAGTGACATTAATGTCATAGCCGTATTTCAGTGGGATAGGTCCTAATTCAAGATGTAAACCGGGATTTTCACGATTTATGATACTTCCATCTTGAGCTTTATAAGAGGTTACCAAATAAGTCTTACGGACATCATTTACTTCAAAACTGTCATAAAAATACCAAGTGCTGTTTACACATTCGTATCCGCTTGTCATACCATGATCTGCAAAATCAGTGGGCAGCACGAACATATGCCAGTCATTCCAACTTACCGCTTCCGTGTTGACTGGTATTGCCCATATTATCTCTGCATTACCTCTTCCTTGTCCACCAATTTCAAACATTTGAGTATAGCTCGTTGATAATCGGTAGCCGTAGGATGGTGCCATTAGTTTTCGGGCTATTTCTTCAATTTTCGTATAATATTCTTTGTTTTCCGGACTCTCGTGCAGATAGAGTCTGATAAGCAGCATGTTGGCAAGTCCTTGACTGAATCTTCCGTATTCAGCTTCTGTAGGAGTAGGCAAATAGGTTGCGGCAAAGATTAAATCATCTTCTATGAACTTGACCATTTCTTCTTTGGAGAGGCGTGCCAAAGGCTTTTCTACTGTCGGATTATTCAATACTTCTATGGGAGCTATAACTAAAGGACCGAACATGTCATACAAGGTATAAGCTATCAGTCCGCGTGCACATCTTATTTCTGCTTCATAATATTGTTTTTTTTCTGCACTTAAGAAGTTGCATGCTTCAATTTGAGCAAGTACAGAGGTACAACGACTGATATCATTGAGCCAACCGTCACTATATGCATCGGTATCGGTATAATAAAAACGGGTAAGGTCTGCAGTGGTTGAGAAATAGTTCAATTCAGATACATCTTTTAAAAAACCAGACTTGCAGGACAAGATTTCTGTAGTAAGGTCATTTACTACAGTAACTCCGCGCTCACTGGTTGAGAATAGTCCGTCAAACCAGCTAGAACGTACAGAGTAATAGCACGAATTGACCATTGATTGAATATCTGTTTCCGTTTGTGGAAAATTGGAAGGGTTAATGTCAGAGTAGTCTACTGGATCAAGGTCAATGCAGCTGTTTAAAGATATTCCTCCTGTCAGAGCAGCTGCTAATATCAATAATTTACATATTTTTTTCATAAGGGCATTTTTTATGATTAGAATGAAACGTCTACACCAAAACTGAAAGTACGTGCGTTGGGATAGGCTGCCGCATATGCATCTGTTTCAGGATCAAGACCATTATAAGGCGTGATAACAAATACGTTGTTAACGGAAGCATGGAAACGTACATTGTTCAATATTTTACTTTTTGTTAATATTGACTTGGGAAGTGTGTATCCGAGGCTGATGTTCTGCAGACGGATAAACCAAGCCTTTTGATAGAAGAAGTCTCCTGCTGTATACTTTGTTCCACTTGTATAGTAAGAACTGGGACGTGTTGTTGACGGATTGTCAAAAGTCCATCTATCTTTAATTATTCGTAGCATATTAGATCCGTTTTGAGCAATATTTCCGCCATTCAAACCAAAGTCCATTTCTGTAGGATCTTGCATGATTCTGTCGAACATTCCATTGAACATTATATTAAGGTCAAAGCCTTTGTATTTAAATGTATTGGTCATGCTTGCCATCCAACCTGGATCTTGTGTACCAATGAGTTGAGTATCGGCTTCATCTATGGTACCATCGGCGTGTCCTAATAACATGAAACGTCCATTCTGATCTACTTTGGGATTACCATTCTCATCGCGTACATAGCCATCAAGGTCTTTGATTACAATTTGTCCAGGACGTAAATCGGGTTGCGCTGCAGGAGCTTTTTCTCCTATCTGCATGATATGATCAGCTCGACGGGCATATATGGCTCTAATCGGATCTTTCTCTTTCTCATAGACATTTGGTTTCCAGTCTGGAGTACGCTCTTTCCACCGGTCTTCATATTTAGTATAAGTCAGTGAGGTTTCCCAAAAAAAATTGTTAGTTATGATATTGCGGCTATTCAAGGTAATCTCAACACCGCGACTTTGCGTTTTGCCTACATTAGCCATTATTTGTTTTACTTCTTGGTAGGAATTTAGAGGTTTGTAGTTCAGCAAATCCGAAACCACTCTTTGGTAAAGTTCCACTGAACCTGTGATACGGCTTTTTAGAAAGCCGAAGTCTAATCCAAGATTCCATTCCGTAGTTGTTTCCCATTTTAAATCAGGGTTTTCTAGACGGCTTTTCATCACACCGCTTATTGTTTTGTACTCTGAATTTATCCAACTGCCTTGTGCTCCATAGCTAGCGAAAGCATTAGTGCTGATGTCTGCATTTCCAGTCTGTCCCCAACTGAGACGTAGTTTGAGATTAGATAGCCAATTAATGTTTTTCATAAAGTCTTCTTCACTCAAAGTCCATCCTGCGGCTACAGATGGAAAATATCCCCATTTATTATTTTTTGCAAATACACTGGCTCCATCGGCACGTAGAGTCGCAGTTAATAAGTAGCGGTTTTTTAGGATATATCCTGCGCGAAAAAAGTAAGACATCATTTTATTTTCGGTAGAGGTTGATTTAGTAATTTTGGTACCTGTACCAGCGTCCATATTGTTCCACAGAAATGCGTCTGTAATGAAATTATTGTTACCTAATTCTGAAGCGTCATAATTGAATTTTTCATAGGAGGTACCTGCCAGTAAGTTGACATTATGTATGTCGTTAAAAGTACGTTGATAAGTAGCGGTTGCCTCCATGAGATACTGATTGTTAGCAGTATTGTAGATATAAGCTACACCATTGAGGTTTTTCCCATTTAAGGTGCTGCGCGGCTGGTAAGTCTTACGGTCTATATTGGCATGGTCCAAACCGGCATTGACGCGTAGTGTCAATCCTGATAAAGGGGTTGCTTCAATGAAAATATTTCCTAAAAGACGATCTGTACGTCCTTTGTCCGTGTTGTTCAGTAGAGAGTATGGATTAGGCTGTTGTCCCAATAATGGATTTATGGGATAAGTATCAGTTTCTTTGTCATATGCTTGAATATTGGGTCCCATTTGTATAGCAGAACGAATGATACCGGAATTTTCAAATTTTCCGGAGCCTAATTGCGTGTTGTCATTATCAATGCGTGTTAATGTTAGATTTAGACCTGCCTTGAATATGTTCAAAAACTTTTGGTCAATGTTTGCTTTGGCGGTATAACGGGTCATACCGGAATTTTTGACGATACCTTGATGATTGTAGTAATTGAACGACACCATATATTGTGTGCTTTCACTTCCACCCTGCAGGTTAATATTATGTTCATGTATTTGTCCGTCGCGCGTAATCAAGCCTAACCAGTCTGTGCCAGGGCCTGCATTCTTAATATCACTATCTTGATAAGGGCGTGAATAGTCAATTCCATTGACCGGATTGGCCTGGGCTTCTTCCAAAGTTCTGTTTCCCCATGGACTGACGTTGTTGGTCCATAACCAATGTTCCCATGTAGTATTGTTTTTCTCTATCATCCACTCTTGTAGAGACAGAAGGTCATAATTGTCTGTGTATTTTTGGAAAGAATAGTTGTATGAATAACTTATTCGAGCCTTTCCTTCCTTCCCTCTTTTTGTGGTGATAATTACAACACCATTGGCTGCACGTGCACCGTAGATGGAGGTGGCGCTTGCATCTTTCAGCACTTCAATAGATTCTACATCATTGGGATTCAGAAAGTTCAGAATTCCTTGTGTTCCGGGATCCATTTTGGCATCTCCGCCCGAGGCCTGATCTAGTTTGGCTATGGGGAAACCGTCCACAATGTACAGTGGGTCGTTGCTGGCATTGACGGAACCTGCACCACGAACTAAAATGTCTAACCCTCCACCGGGCTGTGCGCTATTTTGACGGATGTATAATCCTGCAGCTTTGCCTTCGAGCGCATGACCAATTGAAGAAACACCATTCAGGCTTAGGTCATCTCCTTTTACACTGGAGACAGAGCCTGTTAAATCGCGCTTTTTTACTGTACCGTATCCTACAACTACTACATCGTCCAACATTTTGCTATCCTCTTCCATAATAATCCGTTGGAAATTATTGCCTTTCAGAGTAACTTCTTGAGTGGTGTATCCTATGTAAGAAACAACTATTGTGCTTTTGGCTGGTACTTTCAAGGAATAGTTACCATCTATATCTGTAATACAGCCTAAATTACTGCCTTTAACAAGGATATTTGCACCGATAACGGGGATGCCACTTTTATCTGTTACTTGCCCCTTGATTTCTACCATCTTGTCAGATTGTAATGAAGTGCTATTTTGTTTTTGGATTAGAAGAATTCGTTTTTCGGAGATTGTATAGGTTATATTTGTATTTTTTAAAGCTTGTTCTAAGGCTGCATTAATAGATACGTTCTGTACATTGACAGTGATGTGTTGCTGTACATCTACTTGTTGTTGTTCATAAAAGAATTTGAAATCTGTCTGAAGTTCAATACTTTGAATAAATGCAGACAAAGGCTTATCAGTTAAATTGATATTAACACTTACACTTTGTGCATGAGCAGCACAAGGAGATAAGCTTGCAATAAATAGCAATAGAAAATAATAAAGTCTTGTGGGGGACTTTATCAGAGCATTCTGTAGCCAGTATGTTCTCATAATGGATTAGATTTTAGTTAATAATAATTTTTCTCTTTAAATATTTTAATTCCTATTATTATAGAGCCAAAGCAATATAAAATTACTCATTAACGGAACTGAAAAATAACATTTGTTAACTTATTTATCCTAAAGATATATTGTTAAAAAAGCTCTTTTTTATTGCGAATAATATAGAAATATTTATTTTTGTCAAATCTTTAATATTTTAATCCCTTTTTGAATAAACCTATTTGATAATTTGGCTTAATATAATGTCTATGAATAGCTACGCTTGAAAAGGAGGGATAAATGGAAGAACATATTCTCTTTTCCAAAATACAGCAGGGAGATGCTGGTGCCTTTGAATGGTTGTATAAAAAGTATCACCCTAGAATGTATGTCTTTTGTTATGGACTCTTACATGATAGTGATAAGGCGAAAGATATTGCTCAGGAATGCTTTGTTGCTTTTTGGGAATATCGTACTCGTATTGATGCTCCAAAGGCTATAAGTACTTATTTGTTTTGTATTATGAAGAATCTTTGTATGAAGCAAATACGTCGGGATGCTATATTGGACAATTTTTCTAAAATAGAAACGATGCATCTACGGGAATTGGAGCTTGCCAGCTATGCGGATGAGCATAATATCCTAAATGATTTATATTTTGAGGAATTGAATAATAAATATTTAGATGCACTTGAAAAATTGCCCAAACAATGTCAGACTATTTTCAGGATGAATAGAAATCAAGGTATGCGAAGCGATGAGATAGCCAGTGTGTTGAAGTTATCCGTACGCACTGTTGAAAATCAACTTTACAGAGGTCTTAAATTGATAAGGCAATCATTGGATGATTATTTGACTATATTGATTCTTTTATTTGTCGATAACTTATTTAAATGACGTGCACAATGGTGATAGATGAAGATTATTTCATAAAATATTTGAAAAATGAATTAACAGAGGAAGAAACTAGACGCTTAATCGCTTGGGTGAAAGAAAAAAAAGAAAATCAGGACTTCCTTTTTTCATTGAAAGACTCTTATGTGTATCTTAATTATGAAAGCGATTGCAAAGGAGTGAATACAGAACATGAATGGCAGAAATTTGCTCAAAAAGTTGGTTTGTCTTGCCAAAAGAGTGTGCTTCCCAAAAAGAATTTATCATGGAAGCGTTTTCTGTTTTATGCCGCTGCTATTATAATTGTTGCCTTTACGGGTTGGCAGGTCAATTTTTATTATTCTGAGATTATGTCAGTGGATAAGAAGATAACTTTGGAAACAGAAGTAGGGCAGCAGGCTAAAGCAGTATTGCCGGATGGTTCTATAGTGCTGTTGAATGCTTGTTCCAAATTGACTTATTCTTTGGGAGAATGGTTAAATGCACGTAGTGTACAGTTGGATGGTGAGGCTATATTTGATGTGAAGCATAGGGATAATGAACCGTTTTATGTACGTACCCGTCATTATAATATCCGCGTTTTAGGAACTAATTTTAATGTGCTTTCTTATCCAAAAGAACCTAAGGATATTGTGACTTTAAAACATGGGAAGGTAGAAATTGATGTGGAAGGTATTGCAGATAATATTACATTGAAACCCGGAGATAGTTTTATCTATAATAATCTTTCCGAAACTTACAAGATCGAAAAGCGCCCGTTGGATCAGATATACGCTTGGGAACATAGGGAAATTGTTTTTGAAGGGCATACATTGGAAGATAAAAAAGCAGAATTATCCCGACATTTTGGTTATCAATTTCAAATAGCATCAGAACTGCAACAGCTTAGTTTTAAAGCAACCTTGCGTGATGAAAGTTTGAATGAGTTTCTATCACTGTTATGCAGCGTAGCTCCACAATTATCCTACAGTATAGATGTAGATAATAAGGTTATTCGGTTAACAAAGTTGGAAAAATGAACAAGGTAAGTGTTGCTTTTATAGGTATGGGGTATCGTGGTAAACAACTATTTCGATTATTGCGGAATATACCTTTCTTTCAGATACTGGCAGTTGCTGATCCGGGAATGGAACCGTCTGAACTGCCTGATATTTCTTGCTATAATCATGGAGAGAATTCCAGTCTTGAAATGTTGGAGAAGCATCATCCGGAGTTGGTGTTTATTGCTTCTCCCTGGCAATATCATGTGCAGCACGCCTTGCTATGTGTGGAGCATGGATGTCATGTGGCTTTGGAGGTTAAGGGCGGGCTTTGTCTGGATGAGTATGCCCCGCTGATTGAGTCGGCAGAACGTCGTGGTTGTCATGTATATCCTTTGGAAAACACACTTTTTACACGTGAGAATCTTGCAGTTCTCAATATGGTGAATGAAGGATTGCTGGGTGAGATTATTTTTATGCGTGGTGGATATCGGCATGACTTGCGTCGATTGCTGTTGGATGATGCGGGTAATATTGGTAATCGTGAAAAAACGGAAAGTGTTTGGAGGGGTAAATATTATCTGGAAGAAAATGGAGACCTTTATCCGACACACGGACTGGCTCCTCTTTGTATGATTGCCGGCATTAATAGAAAAGACAGGATTAAATATCTGACATCGTTTTCATCCAAATCTGCCGGAATGCTGCAACGGATTAAGGAACTGGGTGGAAATACAGATGTCAAGGTATGTATGGGAGATGTTATTGTAACTCAATTGGAAACAGAAGGAGGTATCATTATCTCCTTAGTCCATGATACGACTTTGCCTCGTCCTCGCAGTTTGGATTTTGAAATACAGGGGACAAAAGGAATTTGGCAAGGAGACAGGCGTTCTATTTATATAGAAGGGATCAGTCCTGATGAGGAATGGGAAGATGATCGCTCCTATATTAGCAATTATAACCATTTTTATTGGTGTCGGTGGGGACAAGAGGCGTTAAAATTGGATAGGCACCACAGTGGAATGGATTACGTTATGCTGAAAGCTTTGGAGGCGGATTTGAAAAATCAAATTCTCTTTCCTATAACTCTTAAAGATTTGGCTTTATGGACTTCTATTACTCCTTGGTCTAAAATATCTATCCGCGAAAAACGGACAATCTGCCTGTTGGATTGACATAAGAAAATGATTTTTCTCTGATGAAAATTGATAGGAAATGAATACTTAGTCATAATTTCTATTATAGGGATATTCAGTAAATGCCCCTAAAAAGCAAGATGGCATATGAAGATAATAGAGCATAACCACTTCATATGCCATTATTATGGGTCAACGTAACAATCTGAGGGATTTTATATTTAAGCATATAATTTAGCAAGTCTATATAAGAAAAAAGCAGCTATCTTTTTAGATAGCTGCTTGATTTTCAAGTGATCCGCCTGGGATTCTCCTTGCGGAGTTACCATGCTGATATTTAAAACTTTATATTTTTAGCTTCAAGCATATCCCATGAATTATCCCACTAATTTGCTACGTGCTTTTGCGGTCGTTTGCTCATGAAGAATACTGGGGACAAAGATAGTCATTTTAATAATTATTGCAAATCGATTATTGCTTAAGGTTCTTAGTATTGTGAAAAGTGATAACTGAAAATCTGTCATATTCTGAATGACAAAAGCTGACGCAATTTGCTGATTTAAAATATTTTTTTGTTATTTTTGTCACACAACTCTTATGGCACGTCTTTTGTGATTATTTACAAAAAATACATCAAGATTTCTTAGTTGTTTTTATAACGAGTATAATATGGAACAAAAAATGAAACATCTTGAATTCATTCAAAATGTGATAACCAGAATGAATTCAAACTCCTTTTTAATAAAAGGATGGGCTATAACTTTAGTGTCAGCGTTGTTTGCTTTGGCTGCAAATGGCTCAAATATACATTATGTACTAATTTCATACATTGTAATTCCGGTTTTCTGGGTTTTGGATGGTTTCTATATATCAATTGAAAGACAATATCGAGATCTCTACAATAATGTTGCGCAAAAGACAGAAGAAGAAATTGATTTTAGTATGGATGCTTCTATCTATAATAGAGGTAATAGAACATGGTGGAACGGTATATTCTCAAAAACATTATGGCCATTTTATGGTATAACTTTTGGGGCTACATTATTAGTAATGTTTGTAATTTAAAATATGTGACTTTAATATGAATGAAAAGAATTTGAAGGAAATAACTGATGATGTGATTCAAATCTTGCTAAAAAAGAATGTAGATTATGGTGGAGCAAGTTTTGATTTAGGTCTAAATGGCAATATGGTTCATTTATGGGATAAAATAAAACGGTATAGGACATTAGTTGAGAATCAAAATAAAGGATTAGAACCTAATTTTGAATCGGTTCAAGACACATTGAAAGATATAATGGGATACGCTATTATAGGATTGTTAATATTAGATGATGATAAATTAAACAAATAATCTATGAGTAAGAAAAAGAATGTTTTTATTAGTCATTACAATAAAGATGATAAACATTTGCATAGTCTGATTGATAGACTAAACAAAAAAGGATATGAGATTCGCAATGGTTCTATCGATAGGGCTAAGTATAGACCATATCGTGTAACGGATGCATTGATTGCAAGGTATTTAAGGGCACGTATTAACTGGTCTGGAACATTTATTTGTTTAATTGGGAAAGATACTCATACTAGACCATGGGTAAATTATGAAATAAAACAAGCCCACCGATTAGGAAAGCAAATAGTTGGTATATATGCTCACGGTTGTAGTGATTCAGTTGAATTACCAGAAGCTTTTAAAAAATATGGTGGTTCACCAATTGGATGGAATTCTCTTGATAAATTAGGTGATATATTGGATGGTAAAATTACGCCTCCCGAAAATCCTGATGGAACAGCTAAACAAACTCCAATTTATAATATTATTAGAGTTGCTTGTTAATTATTTAAGTACAACAATATGAAGAATTTTTCTTATAAAATAGAACATGATTTTGGGCTTGCTCCTAATCCATTTGGGGGATATTGTACATTAGCTGTCTGTAAATCTAGCATCAGAAGTAATAAAGGGCTGGAAGTAGGTAGTTGGATAATTGGAACTGGCAGTAAGAAGCTCAAAAATGCAAATAAACTAATCTATGCAATGCAGGTTGGGGAGAAACTTACATTTAATGAATATTGGAATGATCCTCGATTTCAGTATAAAAAGCCCATTATAAATGGAACTTTAGTGCAAATGTATGGAGATAATTTTTACCATCAGAATGAAGAGGGAAAATGGATACAGGAAAATTCTGCCCACTCATTAGCTAATGGAATGCCTAATTTGGGACATCTAAAACGCGATGTAGGTGGACAGTATGTATTAATATCAACTAATTTTTATTATTTTGGCGATCAAGCAATAAGCGTCCCTAAAGAATTTGTAAGAGATGTTTTTTGTAATGGACGAGATATGCGGAGTCCTTCTATTCCTAAAGAGGCTATTGATAAATTTATTTCATGGTTATCAGAGAATTATAATTCTGGTATATTGTATGGCGATCCAACAAGTTGGAGTTCCCACTTGAAGAAATAACTCATTTTAATAATAGGTGATTTAGAATAGGGTTTGTAAATTCTATTTGTTGCAACCCTGTTTTGAAAAATAGTACTTTAGCCCAATCATTAAAGAAATCATCTTCAAAGCCAATGATTTCTTTTTTATTATTCGTTCGTAATTTATCTTCCCATTCGATTAATTTTTTGATTTGTCTGTCAAAATCTTCTAAAGAGTGAAAGTTCTTTTCATAACAAAATGAATCATCTTTAACGTTTTGTAAACTGGCTAACTCTTCGATTAGTGATTTATGATAATCATAATAATGTAGATTATTTGCTATATGAAAATATTCACCAACTTCTAAGCCAAGCATTTGCGAAAAGTATTCTTGCATAAAGGTGTAGTTGAATATATTTACAGCACTTGCCCCCCATATAAGATCATTGGAACGCATATAAACAGTCATGTTCAATTTATTATTTTGTGGATTTCTTATAAACTGTAAAGATCGTGTACAGGGGCGATCTTTTGTTTTTTTTAATTCATCATTTGTTGAATTAAAACAGTCTTTTGGCGGGTCTCCTATTGTGATAATTGCTTGACGGGTATATGGATCTTGTTCAAAGCTATTAATGACGTAACGAAATTGATCTAATTCCTTAAATCCATTATCTTTGTTTGTATGAAGCTTGGGCATTTCATAGTCATTGGGGTTGCCATTATATGCACGTAGTCTAGGGCCATATCCACCTCTTAAATACTTACCATTATCGGAATATTCTTCCATCTTTGACAAATAGTGCTTTATGAAATATAAATCATTTCTTCCACCTGCTAACCAAAGAGACTCTGCATAAGGTAAAAGTATATTCCACTTTCTACATGGTAGAGTAATCCATCTGGATAATGGATTTCTAATTTTTATCATTATAGGTTCAGGAAGTTCCCAACATTTATATCCTCTTGTATTTCTTTCAATACCAAATTCTAACAACATCCTTGCTGCTCCTACCAAAAAAGAGTTAATTCCGTCATATTCTGCTGTATACATTTCTTTTCAATTTTATCATTAATACTCCATTTGGGGGGGAAGAAATAATTAATATTTGAACTGGATTTTTTGTATTTTTGTTTAATTCTAGTATTTCCAATATTAAGTTCCGGCATCTTTACCCTAAGATATTTATCTGTTTCACAAAAACAATTCTGTAAATCAATCAACGTTGGTTCACGGCCGAATAAGTTTTTGAAATTTGCATATCCAAATTTTTCTCGATATTTTTCAAGATTATCCTGAGTATATCGTATTAAATCTTCATTTGTATAATCACCTGTATTAATAAAGCACTTCTTTATTCCACGTATGGCTCCAATTCCAGCTTTGACAAAACTATTCTCATCAAAGTTAATTATGTCAGAATAATTAAAGTCTATAGCGTATTGATATGCTAAGAAATCACCGATAAAAGGACAATTAGATAAAATATTAAAAATATTCTCTAAAGACTTTGCATGAATAATCTTCTTAAATAATTTCTTTCTTATAAACTCTCTTTCAATCATTATTAACCACCTTTCGTGCTTTGATGAATACTCCAAAAAGTCTTGATGGCATCCAGTCATTAAATAAGCAGAACTAAAGATCGGTTTTTTAACAATGCGTTCGCTTAATAATTTGCTAATTTGCGCAACATTGAAATTGTTAATGGTTATTTCTCCGATATTTTCTATGAGATATTCCCATGTTTCTATTTTGTTGAATACCTTGAAAACTAGAATCCTCAAAAGTATATCATCTTCTGAACAATGTTTGGTATTGTTATAGATTACATTACTTATTAAATACTGGCTAACTCTGTCGGAAGACCGGTATACATTGGTGAACTTATGTTCTTTTAAAATCGGATCATCTGTCCATGGGTAAGGACTACCTTCATATCGTTTCCAAAAGATATCCATTCTTTTTTGCATGAAATGGAAGTAATACTTGAAAGCTTCTTCTCTTATTTCTATCATGATGTATTCTTGTAAATACTGTTTCTTTATCTAATTTTCTACAAATGTAGGAAACATCTTCTACATTTATTTCTTTGCAGATAAAAAAATGCACATAATTTATATTTATATATGATTGAGAAATTGAAAAGCGGATATAGTTTAAGCCTCAAATCTACAAGTACTTAAATTTTACGTCGTTTCTTCTTTTGCTTTTTAGGTTTAAAATAATAATCTTCTGGATTGAATGAGATGTCTATTTCTGACGAAACAAAAGAAATAAATGAATCAACAGTTTGATTGTTCCCCGTATCGAAAGACTGCTTGATTGTTTTCTTGTTTTCAAGATTGATAGAGAATAAGTATTCTTGATTACTAACCTGATTGATTTCTATTTTTCTTTTATCGGATTGAATGCATTTTTCTTGTAATTTAAGTTGTTCTACTGTGGAACTATTCTTCATCATGTTATGATAATCAAATGATTCTGTTTGTTGGCGATTGTAGTCGAATAGTTTATCAAATCCCAGTTCTGCCTGTCGGAACAGATTCACGCGGTTAAAACCTCCCGTTACCGTTCCTTTCTTGGTGTTTTTATGATTGGTAAGCGGTGACAGTTTCTTTTTGTTGGCATGGTCTTTCCGGCTCACTATCAAATGGCAGTGCATATTCAGTTCGTTGCCGGAACGGCTACGGTCAAAATGAATCTTACCGTAAAACTTTATATTCGAAGCAGATAGTTCTTTGTTGAAATTATTGGCATATTCAGGAATAAATACTTCCCGAATATACCGTTTCATGGCTTCGTTTTTCTCTTGCTCGGTGTTACCCATTGCCCGAAGTTCACTTTCCGATGGGCTGACATGGATAGCGAAAAACTTAGCATCCGTTTTCAGAAGTTGCGCGATATTACTATCTATATCCTTTATCACTTTTGATTTATAGATGTTATCATCTGTCAGATTGAAAAAGCCTTCAGTAAAGATGCCTTTTTCCATGCGTTCCAAATCTTCATGTTCCATGTAATTGGCTAGCTGTCGGCTACTTCCGGAATTATTATATGTTCCGTTTGATGGTGGAGCAAAATCTATGTGCATAATCTTACGTGTTTATCAGGTTACTGATTTCAGCTTTCAAATTCTCTTTCCTTTTGCTATCCATCACCCCACAAGCAGAAAGCTCCGAATAGAGTTGTATCAAGTGAAGCAATTTTTTATAATCCCGTTGATGTATCTGATAAAGTGCATTAATCTGTTTTGACTGGTTGTTTATCACATTGGCATGATAACAGAACTGTTCACTTAGTTTTTTCAGTACGACTGTTTGTCTCTCCTGACTGGCTTCCAGTTGAGAAAGAATAAGAGTTTCCAAAGTTTTTCCGATAGCATCGAAACGCAAAGCGATAGAATTTGTAGTCCGTATCATGGGATTCAGTTGTTCTTCCTCGTAGTGTCGGATGAAGCGGATAATATCATCCTGCCTCTTATTTATTTTCGCCAATTCCGATTTTACGGATTCAGGTGCTTCGGAAGGGTTGATATGTGCCTTTTCAATATACCCGAACGCCAACTTTACAACTTCGCTCTTTTTCAGTGAATAGCGTTTGCATATCTTCTCTACCAAAGCTGCCGTTTCCTTGTCTATGGAAATGGTAGTGAATATCGTTTTTCGACTGCTGTTTGGCATGGTAATTACTTTTTTATAGAAATATGAATAGATAAATACCTGATAATAAGCATTACAAAGAAAATACTTATTACAGGTGTCATTACAGCGTGTTCTTGTAACACGCTAAAGCCGAAGGCTTTGCCCCGCAGGGCAAGAGGGAAGAACAGGACTTGTCCAGTTCCCTCTTGCTCGATTTAGCGAAACAGGCTGAACCGATAGGTGAGGCAGTTTGTGCTAAATCGGGGTGGTGACACTAAGAAATAGCCTGAACACAGGTTTCTTTCCTCTGCTGTATTTTGCTGTCAGGGCCTCTTTTCTAATTGGTTGGCTTTTTCAAACAGCTTATAGGTCTGAAAGTCGGCATGTTCACGAACAAAAGCCCGAATATCACTGGCTTTATAGTACGTTTTTCGACCGATGTTAAAGTAAGGCAGATTACCGTTTGCCCGATAGCGTTGCAAGGTTCTGAAAGATGCTTTTAGAAGAAATGCTAGGTCTTGATTATCTAATAGCCTATCATTTTCATCAAATACAGTATCGGTATTGATAAGGGATTTCAGGTCTTGCCCGATTTCGGTGAGTTTCTTGGATAGCTTTTCCATCCATTTCTCGAAGTTTTCGTTGTCTATATACATTTTGCTTCAATTTTTAGTTCAACATTATTATTCTCAATCGATTGATGAAGCAAAGTTCTGCAAAACAAGGTTGCAGAAAAAGAGGAGTAGTTACCTACTCCCCGAAAAATGGTTTATAAACTGCTATTAATAAACAACTTGCAGAATCATCTTTTCTAATCTTTATTTATTCTTGCGTTTACGGTCTTCTCTGGCAATAGCATTTCGCAAAGCGTCCAATGTTTTAGTAAGATTGTACGGTTTACGAGTAAACACTTCACCGATCTTATCGTAGATACTACCAAATTTCAGATTGAAAAGCTGCTCAAAACCACGAGCCAAAGAAGCCTCGGAAACAGGCTTCCCATTTTTGCCGACTATTTGTCCTTGTAGAAACAAACCAAGTACAATTTCAGCAATACCAACAATCCCCAAGTCTTTGGACTTAGGGATTACATACATCTCTGACTTGAATTCTGCCGGGACAGACAAATCAAACTGTTCTGGGTGGATGATTTTCAGGTTTATTAGTTGCAGTTCTGTATCAATCAAAGATAATGCTTTGTGGATATGTAGAAATTTTAACGCATTTTTTCCCCTGCTCGCATTGATATAACTCTTTTAGGGGTGCTATCTCAATACGAGTGAGATTTAGCATTCGAAAGATATTAGAATAATCTTTTGAATTGCTAATTGCTACCATCTGCTTGATAAATTCTTCATAAGCATCTTTGATTTCCGTGTTAATTACTTCTTGTGAGGTATCAGCTAATAAGATGAAAAACCTCGTCTTCAATAAATCATTCATAGGCATAAATTTTAAATTGTGAATAAGTCGCTTATATATCAAAGCATTAGCTTTGTATGCTGAATGATTTCTTGTTTTGTTTGTGATTCTATTTATACTGATAACTCCAATATCAATACGGCTGTACCTTCAAACCCATAATCTCCGTCTTTATAAGTGTCGAATAAATTAGGTTTGTAGAAACTTTGCAAGACCGCTTCTTTATTGTTGCAATATGCAAAGCCCGCTTTTTGATAGGACTTAATGGCTCTGCTATTCTTTTCCGATGGGCGAATTAAGAACTTATTAATGTCAAGTTTCTTGTTTAGATAGTTAATAGTGTTCTTTAGGGCTTGTGTGCCAATTCCCTTTCCACACTCAGATTCGGATTTCAGCCAAATATCTAACTCTGCCATCTGTTTATGCATGTGAAAACAAGCATAGCAAGTGCAACCCACTTCTTTATTTCCATCAGATATAATCATTACTGAACCGGATGCTCTATTGTTTTCTGTATAGTAAAAATCTTCAAAGCTTGCTTGAAACTCGTCCCAAGTTGGAATTGGATTCTCTGAGAAATCTTTACCACCCATGTGAGCAGTAGCGGTATCAGATAAACACATCCATTCGTATGTTTTTCTCTTTTCATTAATCAATGCATGTCTGATCATAAGTTCTATTTTGAATTAACTCTTTCTGCAAAAAGTAGTCAGAAAAAGGGTTATACATACTTATATATTCATTCGGGGTATATCCCGAAAAATCTCTGAATTCTTTAATAATATGTGATGCATCATAATATCCACATCTGAAAGCCAGCTCTGTAAGGTTACTGCTGAAACCGTTTTGCAAGGTTGATAATATTTTCTGGAAACGTATAATTCTAGTTAGATGCTTAGGATTAACCCCGATGTTATTGACAAATCTACGATTGTATTGTTTATAGCAGATATTCGATGTGTAAGATAACTGCTTTATCGAAATATTGCTGTTTGATTCCATTTGTTGAATGGCATATTCATAGCTGGTTATGCTCGGATTAAACTGTGCCAGTCGCTTCAATAAGTGTTGTTCGATAATTCCAATACATTCCATTTTGCTGTCTGCATTCAATACTGCTCGCTGCAACTCGGAGAGTCGTCTATCTTCAAGACATTCTATTGGAATATTCTTATTATAGAATTCAGCCATTGAAGTAGATAAAAAAGCTTTTATTCCCTGTGGAGTAAAAGTTACGGCAATAGTTTCATTTTCTCCTTTGTAATGCAGATCCCAATAAGAAGTCATTTGCCCTTCAATAAACGCTCTGGGCTGAAAGTCATTGATTGCAGTCGAAAATGCACGGTTTTTCCGATGGAACACCAATTGCATACATCCAATCGGAATACCTCGCTCGATAGTTAGAGTAGGATAGTTTCGCTCAAATACCCAGTAGTATTTCACAAACGGGGTAAGAATTGGTGATGGATATATAATTTTAAATTCCATGATTACAGTAATTTACTTCATATTGCTTCGTTGCAAATATACAGCGTTTATCTCACTCCTAAATTGTACAAAAAGGACTTTCTTAACAATATCGTAAGGGTTGTAAGCTAAATTGTATAGTCCAATCTTTTATTTTATGTAAATATAATCAACTGAGTTAAACTTAAAAATAGCGAAATGTAGCTATACAAAAGAACTACTATCTGCATCAATTCTTGTTAATTGCTCCTGTATAGCTCATAATCTGTCTTTTTTTACCGTAAGTAATTCATTTACTTTCCCCTCTGCAATATATGGCAAGTACTTGCGTATATTGTCAGCAGACCAATCCCACCATTTCAGCATGAGTAATTGTTGAATTACCTCTGCATCAAAGCGTCTTCGTATTTCTTTGGCAGGAGTGCCGCCCACAACCGTATAAGGCAGAACATCTTTGGTCACTACTGCACGGGCGGCAATAATAGCTCCGTCACCGATATGAACACCCGCCATAATCACAGCTTCGTAGCCGATCCATACATCATTACCGATCACAATATCGCCTTTGTTGTCCCATGCAGTAGTAATGTTCGACTTCTCCAATTCCCATTCTTCATAGAATAGAGGGAAGGTATAGGTAGACAGAGATTTCAATGTATGATTCGCACAATTAAACAGAAACTTCGTGCCACAGGCAATAGAACAGAACTTGCCAATGATTAACTTCTCCCGATGGATGGGATAATGATAAAGCACATTGTTCTTCTCAAACAGCAAGGGATCAGCTATAAAGTCATTGTAAATAGTATAATCACCTACCTCAATTTGTGGATCTTTAATCACGGCATTCAGATAGACTGTTTGCTGATCTCCGGTGCGAGGATATATTTTTGTCATCATAACTTGATTCGCTTTAATAGTGTTTACTTTTTAGATGAATGATAGATTGAAGTGCCAGCAGAATCACAAACAGGTATTCTGCCGTCAAGTAGAGGGATAAAGATGCTTTTATACAGAAGCTCAACCAATAGAGGTACACTAAATACACACAGGTGGTTGTTACCTGAAACAGAAAGGTGATTTTGGTTTTCCCCGTTCCTCCGACCGCATTGAGATATACATAACCGGGTAGTGCAAACGTGTAATTCAATAGCATCACCACGAAAGGAGCAAATGCTAATTCTATCAATAGCTCATTATCGGTGTAGAAACTGACAATCCAACGGTTACAGAGTAAAGCTACTACTACGAATGGGATGCCAACGGCATAACCTAATTTCAGAACCTTGTGGCAGATCGGGAAAAGTTCATTTCTCGCCCTGGCTCCAATAGCATTACTTACTAATGAACCTGTAGTGACAGCAAAGGAATTGGCAATTACGAAAAATATTGCTGATACGCTTCGGGTTATATTGGAAATAGCCAACTCTGTTTTCCCTAAATGTTCGATTGCCACGAAAAATAGAAACCAAGGAACTACGCTGATAAAAGCATGGAGCATACTCCACACAGACAGATTCAGGACTTTGATAAGTAACTGTCCATCATACACGGGCTTCAATCCGTATTTTTCTTTGTCAATCTTCGCTTTTGTGTAGAGACAAAGCACAATCAAAGAACCCATTTCTGCTAAAGATGGAGTGATGGCTGCTCCCGAAATACCTAATTCCAGTGTGAATATTAAGAAGTAATTCAGCGGGATATTAATCGCCACCGCAGTAACAGCCGACCACGATAAGGCTTTCGTGTGCGTTATTCCAACGAAGAAAGACCGGATAGCCAGAAAAGGAAATGAGAACAACAGCCCGAAGCTGCGCCAGTCTAAATAGCGGACTACCGCTTGATAAATCTCCGGCGAGGAAATTAATCGTTTCAATAGATAAGGAGAAACGGCATGAATCAATAGGCAAAGCAAAACGGCTAATCCCGATAAAAAGAATAGCCCCTGAAAGAAAGTCTTTCCGGTTGCCTTATAATTCAGCTCCCCGTTTCTTCGGGCAATCATTACTTGCAATCCGATGCTAAACCCAAAGCCCAACATATAGACTGCCAGATAATAAATTCCGGCAATAGCGGATGCTCCCAACTCCACCTCGCCTACGTGACCTAAAAAGACAGCATCCGTTATATTGATTAACTGCTCCATTAAGATGCTCATCATTACCGGAAAGTTGATAAGCCAGATTTGTTTATATGTATAATTCATTGCTCAACTGCAAAATAGCACGACACGAGCAGACTGCATCATATAGTCTGCCAGCTCGTAAATTCATAAATAAAAGGATATAAAATCTCTGTGGCAAATAAATCGTTATTTGTCAAATAGCTGAATAGCTTTCTTGAATGGGGCTATTCGCAGGAGCGTAGCTATATACAGAGTTTCATAAGAAGTGAATACTATTTGTGAGTTGATATAGCGCAAATGTATGAAAAATTAATAAATTCAATCTATCAATTCATGGATTTCTTTTATATGCAAGTGCAAATGTCCCAAATATCCCTCTATCATTTCTTGTAGTGTTACCTTTACTCCTGTAAAGTCGCACCAGTAACTATCCAGCCTGTTCTTATCTACCGAGTTAATTATTTGGATGATGTGCAGATTGTAACACTTCCACAACTGGATTAAGTTAGCCCAGTCTTCATTCTGATAATCTTGCAGAGCTATCCACAAGTTATTATCCTGTGTGTAATCAGGGAAGAAAAGTAGGTCTTTGCTATATTGCAACCGAACCATGCGTTGATGATTGTTGGATGCCGAATCAATCAAGTGACCGAGAATCTGCTTGATAGTGCGATTCTGCG